>Ga0208975_1000228_pt1 | contig 30337 bp, 27 predicted proteins | sample GreLakmeER78MSRF_FD_187700 | JGI IMG/M metagenome (GOLD analysis project Ga0208975, IMG submission 187700) | Freshwater lentic microbial communities from great Laurentian Lakes, MI, USA - Great Lakes metaG ER78MSRF (SPAdes) | ecosystem: Environmental > Aquatic > Freshwater > Lake | place: Great...
GACTGACCTTCTGGTAGAAGCAACTGTAGAGGCTTGTAAAGGTGCCATCTTAGCCAAAACCCCTTATGTACTGGTAGATCCCATTAAAAAGGATGTACGGCGTAAGAAGGCAGAAGTAGCAGTTTGGGACATGGGGGACTGGCAGTTCTCCAAAGTTACCACTTCCTACAACTCCGAAATAGCAAGACTTCGGGTATTGAAGTACTGTGAGAAAGCCGTAGAGATCACAAACATTGCTAGAGCTGATCACCCCGTTAAAGAATGCGTAATAATATTCGGCGGGGACATGGTAGAGGGTTTGTTCAATTTCCCTTCGCAACCATTTGAAATTGATAGCACACTGTTTGAACAATATGTTGCGGTGGCTCAATTACTGGTAGATGTTGTTAAGTATGCTCTGGCTAACTATGAGAAAGTGCAAATTGTTCCAGAGTGGGGTAACCACGGTCGCATAGGTTCAAAACGTGACGCGGTACCTAGAGCAGACAACATAGACAGAATGGCATACGAATTAGCAAGACAACTCTTAGGAGAACAACCGAGGTTAGCGTGGCCCTCGTGCGGGGACGACGTGCAGCAGCTGGAGATCGGCAACTATCGGGCGCTGGTGATCCACGGGGACGAGTTTGGGCGGGGTGGCTATGCTGCTCCTGGAACTCTTGTTCGTCACGCCGACAGATGGGCTTCAGGGGCGTTTATCGTTGATGGTGTGCCTTGGGAGTTCCGTGATCTCTACGTCCACCACTACCACGTACATGCCTCGTATCCTATGGCTAACGGTAGGGGTACGGTTTATCAAACTGGGTCTACTGAGAGCGACAACAGATACGCTAGAGATGGTATGTCATCTAGCGCTATTCCTAGTCAAAGACTTAACTTTGTTGATCCTGAAAAGGGTCGTGTTACATCGGAATATAAGGTGTTCCTAGATAGCGTGTGAGTAGATGGATTGGATATGCTCTAGGTAGTCCTAGTGAAGGTGAGAGTTCTCATGAACAGCGATTTATCTATATCATACAGATATGACGATTTGTGCTTAGAAATTGTTCATGAAGGACAAGCTGGAAACTTAGCCCTATTGCAAGCCACCCTTTTACAAACCGCTGAAACTTGGCGCGACATGGTTAATCAAGCTATGTTAATTGAAGCGCAAAATGCAGAGCAAGAAGAAGTTATTAGCGAAATTGAAGATGAGGAGCTTGAAAATGAATTTGGTGAAGAAGAGTAACGTAACTAAGGCTGTTATTTCTTGTTAATGGAATACTCCGGCTTTGTATTATCTGATCCTCAGTATTGCCCAACTTGTGCTAAAGTTCGCAATGGTGAGTGGCATAGTCTCGGTCCTTTTACCGTACCCAAATACTGGAAATGCAGTATGTGTAAAACTAAAGTTGAGATGGACGATTCTCTCTAGTCTTATATAGCTTAGTATATTAAATATAGGAGGATTTATGAATTACCGTGAATGGTTAAATTTTGGAATAGAAAAAGAATGGATTAGCGAACCATATTGCGCTACGCATGATGGTGGCTATGAATTCTTGAACGAAGCAGAACGTGAAGAATACGATGCTGGTGGAGATCCCTGCGAACCAGTATTGAGGCTATTACCAGATGGATTATAAATTAGGTAGATTACCTGAAAACGACGAAGAGCTGTATTGGGCTGTTCGTGCTATGTGGAATGTCCATCTTCCTAGACACACATGCGGTGATCCTACCCATACAGCACCATTCCAAGCCTTCGCTGATGCCTATTTTGGTAGAGGTGAAGGCATTGTGCTATGGCACGGTTCTCGTGGTCTTTCTGGTAAAAGTTATATGTTATCTATCTTAGGCATTACAAAAGCGTTCCTTAGAGGATGCGATGTAAACATGTTGGGTGGCTCATTAGCCCAATCTGCTAACATCCACGAGCACATGCGTATGGCTATGAACTACAAGGATGCCCCACAGTACCTTGTAGAGAAGGAAGCCAATACAATGATCAAGCTGACAAATGGGGCTCGCATACGCCCTCTGACGGCTTCTCAGAAGACAGTACGTGGTCCTCACCCTCCATTCCTAATTCTGGACGAAATAGACGAAATGGACATAGATATCCTAGATGCTGCTCTAGGACAACCTATGCCCCAGAAAAACTACTTGAATGAGATAGTAGAACCATTCACAGTTATGTGCTCCACCTGGCAGAACCCTGTGGGCACATTTACGGAGATTAGAAGAAGATTTGAGGAACGGGATCTACCTATCGTTACATGGTGTTATAGGTGCTCCGCTAATCCCATTGATGGGTGGTTAAGCCAAAAGACCATTGATGAGAAAAAAAGAACTATTCCCACAGAGATGTGGAGAACAGAATATGAACTTGGTGAACCAGCTATTGGTAACCGTGCATTTGATCCTGATGCGGTAGAAAAGACCTTCTCTATACCATTTGAACCTATTAGCCAAAATGAATCTAAAGACTTTGAAGAGTATATATTTGAAGAACCTATAGCTCAAGGTACTTATATAGCTGGTGCAGACTGGGCTAAAGAAAAAGACTATACAGTTATTACAGTTGTTAGAACTGACAAAATGCCTATAAAAATGGTTTATTATTTAAGACTAAATAGAAGACCTTATCCTGTAATGATTGATTATTTTAATAAAGCTATTAATGATTATAGTGCTTATGCTATTCATGATGCTACTGGTTTAGGTAACGTAGTAGATGACTATCTAGATCATAGAGCTAGAAAATTCTTAATGGTTGGCGCTAAAAGAGCTAATATGTTATCTGAATATGTTAACGCAGTAGAACGTGGAGTATATCAATTTCCTAATGTTAAGACTGCTTATATATCACATAAATATTGTCAGGTTGGTGACTTATATTCTAGTGGAAACGAATTTCACTTACCTGACGAAGTATGTGCTTTAGCGTTAGTAAACCATTTAGTACTTAAACATGTACCTGCAGCAGCAGCTATAGTACTGCCTAAAGATAATACTCCTAGTAAATACGCTCTTGTATTAGATCCCCCAAGGCAGTATTATCAAGGTACACAACAAATTACCGATGGCGAAGTTATCAATAAGACTGAGCGAGAAGCTACGCAAATAAGCTTCCTTGCATAATCATGGAGAATAAGTATATGACAACAAATGATTCGTCGCTAGGTAATTCCGGTGCTGCAGGCAATGCACCACTGGATGCAGAGGTGTCTGTCAAATTTAGCCCTATGGTTGAATTAGGACAATCTGGTCTCCGCCGTACTTCCGGTTATGTGTACGAAGAATTTTTGCCTGCCCTTAAGGGTAGAACTGCTATCCAAGTGTTCCGAGAGATGCGGGAAAATGATCCCATTATCGGTGCTTTGTTATTTGCAATGGACAGACTTATTCGCCAGATTGAATGGCGTGTTGAAGCAGCATCCAACTCAAAAGAAGATAAAGATGCTGCTGAGTTTTTAGAACAATGCATGGATGATATGTCTCATACGTGGGATGACTTTATGACTGAAGTTTTAACTATGCTTGCTTATGGTTGGTCATGGCATGAGATTGTTTATAAAAAGCGTGTTGGTCCTTGGGAAAAAGATGGATCTAAAAGATCTAAGTACACAGATGGAAAGATAGGCTGGAGAAAGATTCCTATCCGTTCTCAGGAAACTTGGTTGCGTTGGATATTTGATGACACTGGTGGCATTAAAGCTATGATTCAATTAGCTCCACCTGTGTACAAGCAAACTGTTATTCCTATTGAGAAGTCTTTGTTATTCAGAACTTCAATGGTAAAGAATAACCCAGAAGGACGTAGTTTGCTTAGAAATGCTTACCGTCCTTGGTGGGTAAAGAAAAGACTTGAAGAGCATGAAGCTATTGGTGTTGAAAGAGACTTAGCCGGTCTTCCTGTGGCTAAAGTTCCAGCTCGTATGCTTGGCGCTAAAGCCACTCCAGAAGAAAAGCAAATGGTTGAAGCTTTTAAGAAGTTAGTTAAAAGTGTTAGAAGAGATGAGCAAGAAGGTATTGTTCTTCCTCAAGAATTTGATCAAGATAGCAAGCAGCCTTTATACGAATTCGAATTGCTATCTAGTTCAGGTGGTAGACAATTTAATACTGGTGAGATTATTAAGCGATACGAAGAGCGTATGCTTATGTCGGTGTTGGCGGACTTCATCTTGGTTGGTCACCAATCAAGTGGTGGATCTTATGCTTTGCATACTGATAAAACTGGTATGTTCAGAGCTACTATTAACTCTATAGCTCAAAGTATTGCGGATACTATTAACCGTCATGCAGTGCCTAGATTGTTCTCTGTTAACGGTTGGAAGCCTAATGAACTTCCTAAAATTGTTCCTGGCGATGTTGATCCTCCAGACTTAACTCAGCTGTCGTCTTTCATGGGTCAGCTGTCGTCTGCTGGTGTACAATGGTTTCCAGACCCAGAATTGGAAAAATTCTTACGTTCTGCAGCACGTTTGCCGGATCTTGATCCAGAAGCTGAAAAGGTTAAAGAGCAGCAAGCTAAGCAAGCCCAGATCCTTGCTTTGGCTCAACAGCAGATGGAAGGCATACAAATGCAGCAACAAGTCCAGCAGGGCCTACATGCTACTCAGAATAGTGAAATGGGTGTATCTGAGAAGCAGATGACTTTGCAACAACAGCAAGAACAAATGAATAATCCAGATGCTTCACATCAGGCACAAATGCAACAATCTGACGAACTTCACGCTCAGAAGATGAGCCAGTCAAATGATACGCACCAGTTGTCTATTAAGCAGAAATTAGAACAAGCTAAAGCAGCACAAAAGAAAACTCCACCTCCTGCTAGTAAAAAGGGTAAATAATGACTTCTAAGAATGAGTTCTTTGGAGTGTCGGACAACGATCCACATTTCGATGCAGATGCCGCTATGGCTACTTATAATGTCATCATGAAGATGAGCAATAACGAAGCGTGGGCTTTTTCTTCCATGCTGTTGTTGGATCACTACCCTAATATGTTGCGTTTCCACGGTAAAGAATTACAGCAGACTATTGACGCTACTGTAAGCAAGAAGCTTGAAGAGTTTAAGATTTCTAGTGCTAGAGCCATTGTCAGCAAGTCTAGAAATGGCGAAGATATTGATGGAATCTCTAAAGCGGTAGAGGTTATCTCTAAGGACTTCTACGACGCGTGGGAAAGATCTTTAAACGCTTCTAAGCAACAGCGTGGTCCTGGTGGTCAATTCCGTCGTTACAAGACTAAGATTGATTATGTTGATTCGAGACCTTTGACTCCAAAACATGCTGAAGCTAAGAACATAGCTCCTGCAAATAATAATCCTGACTCTAAAAATAAAAGAACGCCAGTTAAATTAAAACCTGAAGAAGAATCTCAAAGGCAGCAAGCTTATTTACAATTACAGCAAACTCTTTCTCCGTTTATGAACGCAGGAGAAGCTGGTGTTGTTGAACTTAAAAGAGAAAATGGTTCTTCTACTCTTCATGATCTAGAATCAACTCTTGAGGAATTTAATGATTCATACAAGAGTCCTGCAAATAGAAAAAACCCTGTTACTTCAGCTACTTTAGTTATTAACCCAGATATTAATGTTGCTGGAGCATCTTACGACATGCTTGGATCTCCTACTCCATATAATGTTGCAGCGACTATCCCTGCAGCTGTTAGTAGAGAAGAAGGCAGTTTTGCTTCTAAATGGAATAAGCGAGAAGAAGACGACAAGTACAATCCTACTAATCTTGCTTACCGTAGAATTGGTGCAGCTTCTGAGTTGTCAGATACTTTAGCTACTGCAGCTGGTGTAAACACTAATCCAAAGGTTAGGCTTGCTATCGCATCAGGCAAGTTTGTTGGTAACAGTGGTCAAGATGTGCAATCCGTTATAGGCCCAACAGCTGATAAAGCAGCTTATCGTTACCGTGGTACTGAGAAGACTCCTGAACCACGTTTGCAGGCGATAATTAACACTGCTAGACAAAAGGAAGCTACTATAAAGGGAAGCCCTGATAGGGCTCGTAATTTTGTTATCTACGGTACTTCTAATGGCGCAGTTGATCCAAGTAATGATGCTAGAGACCCTGGGTACAGATTAGGTAATAAATCATACAAAGAGTCCCCAATGATTGATTACTTTAAGGGAAGACTTCCTAGTAAAGAGTTAGTGCAGTTACAGGCCAAGAGCGGAACTATAACTCCTTCTGAAGGTATTATCATTAACCGCCAAGGTAAGGTTACAACTCAAGCAGTTGGATATGGCGAGGATAACTACCTTCCATTCAACTTGGCTAATCTTAAAGCCTTACGCGGTGGTGAGTACGTTAGAACTCGCTCTATGGGTGGCCCTACTACTGAAGACGTATACGCTGGATTAATGACTGGTGCTAGAGCAGCTACTGTCGTATCTAACTCTGGTACGTTTACTATTGAATTTGATCCTACATTTAGAGGGTCTAGAAGATACTCCGATAAAGCTGCGCGTATGATATCTAGATATGGATATCTTTTGGATGCAGTTGAAAGTGGAGAAGTTACTTTAGGCGATATAGATTCTGCTCGTAAAAAAGAATTAAGAACTGAAGCAGAACAGTACTCTAACGGTGATGATAAAATTGCTGAAGATAGGTACAATAAATTATTAGTTAAAGAAAAAAAGAATCCTACGTTATCTAAATTTCAAAAAGATAAGATAGCCGAAGATATTCTTAATGATACGGCCTCTAAATTAAAGATGGCTGATGGTAGTGAAGCTTCTATAGAAGAGTTACTAGGTAACTGGGTTAACACTCGCGCTGGTTCAGATTCCGAAAAAAGAGATTTTCTCACTAGTCAAGTATCTAATCCAGAGGGTGCTATCAGGGCTCTTAACCTGCAGTCTGAATATGATCAGGCTATCACTCAGGCTACCATTGAGTACCAAAAAACCTTACGTCCAATTACTCTTAACGGACAAGGTTACGCATACGCTTTATCTGCCTTGCAGGAGCAATTCCCGTATTACATTACTAATATCTCTTATAGAGACTTAGAAAGTGGATACGATCAAGGATACGTTAAGCCTAGATTTAACCGCCCAGCTAAAGCTCTTTCTGGCTACTTTGATCCTACTATTCGTGGCGAAGGAGATATTACAGTTGCCGGAGAAAAAAAGACAGGTAAAGTCAGCGCTGATAAAACTCGTTTTCAAAATATTTACGGAAGCAAGCAAGCGCTTGGAGAAGAAAGCAAGCAATCTGCTAATGCCGTTGATGAATTAGGAAACTCTATTTCTGGTCAAAAATCTGGGGATACAGTAAAAGATTTACAATCTGGCTCTGGTTCTTTAAAGGTTAATATTACTCCAGATCCTATTGAAGTATTAAAATCTGTAGAACAAATACACGCAAATGATATTATTACTGTTAATGGTGAACCTGTTTCTTTAAAGAAAAATGGTGATTGGGACCCAGCGTTAAAGAAAAGATATCCTGCTTTGTATGGAACTACATTAGAAGATCTTAGTATGGCTTTTGAAGGAAACACTTCTGCTGATATACAGCTAATAGATCAACTCAGAAAAGATGTTATTAACATCCAAGAAAATAACCAGCAAATATCTTTTGGTTCAGTAACTGGAAAACTAAATATTAGTCCAGACGCTTTAAGAAGCGCATCTGGTCAGATTTCGTTGTCTCCATTTAATCCTAGTAGTTCCTTAAGTAGAAGAAATATATTAGAGAATAAAAACGCTTATTATAATCTTGGTCCTGATTTAAATCCTGGTGGAACATCTAATGATTATAGAAGAGTAATTCAAAGTGATTATAGTACTTTATTAGATCCAACTTTTGACGTACTAGACGACGCATCTGTAAACGCTCAATTAGCTACTGCAGATACAATGCTAAAAACTACTATTACTAATTTAGGAAACGCCGTTGATTTCAGAACAAGGCAACAAAGAAATCAATTAAAGCCTGATGAAAAACCACCGATGAATACTGATGTTGAGCAGCTTAATAACGACGCTAGAAGATATGCTGGGCTAAGACAAGCTTTGCGCTTGTTTAAAGAAGCTCAAAAACGAGAAAATAGAAATATAGAACCAGGTTTAATTGATCCTAAAACAACTATTGATGATATGGATGATACAGATTTATTCGCGTTTTGGCAGAAAAATTAAGGTTATAAATGCCTACTTATGCAGACTATCAGAAGCAGGAAAACTTTCTATCTGATAATACCCCACCATCAGTATTGCCAGATCCTGCTGCGTTAAAAGATCCTCTTGAGGATATAGCTAATGGTATTAGCGCTAGTTTTATAACCTACAACACTGCTGCCCAAAAACAGATCAAAGAAGAAAAAGCTCCAGTTTCTATTGCTGAGGCGATAGCTATAACTGTAGCGGTTGCTATTGGATTGCGGTGGGTATTTAAAAAGAACGCTACAGATCTAGTATCTCAAGCTATGATGTTGAACGCACCAGGTTTGCCTAAAGAAACTGCTGATCAATTGTCAGAGGTATATCTAGACCAGCTTTTAGACGAGTTGGACGAAACTACAATTGATGCGGTAATTAAAGCTTTTGAAGCTGAGTTAGCTAATAACACTGTACCCAGTATTGCCTGGGAAAGAGTTCTTAAAGGATATGGTTTAGATGAACGTTCATTACGTGCTTATATGGATGCTTACGCTAAAAACCAATATAGATCGAATACAAATTTAGATAATAAAGTATTTGACGCTTTGTTTAAAAGATCTATGGTCATTGGGGAAAATGAAGCTTTTGCTGCTTCTCAAACAGGTAAATCAATTTCTTGGTTAGTATTGCAGAGCAATGGAGTCATTCCCGAGGGCTCAGGGAAGCGCTGGGTTACTTCTAATGATGAACTAGTCTGTCCCATCTGTAGGCCGTTAGATGGCGTTGTAGTGGGTTTAAGCGACCAATTTGATACTGGTCAAGGAAAAGTATGGGCACCAGATGCTCATGTAAATTGCCGGTGTGATATTGAGCTGGATATACCTGAAGAAATTGAAAAGGCTGGGTCTGTTAGCTATATGCAAAGATCCCAGACTATTACAAACGATGATCATTGGAAAGATCAACGTAGAGACGCTCGCGGTCGCTGGATTGATATGAATCAGAATGCTCCTAAGCTTAAGACCTTAGAACCCCCTGGGGCTATTTCATATAGACCCGATACAGATACGCTTTTAATGATGGCAGATTTAGACTCTATTAATACCGCTAATAGAGAGACTGCTATTACTAGCACTTCTCAATTACAGCAAACTAAAGCGCCATTAGTTAAAACTTTAGACTCGGTTATACAATCTGCTAGAGATGAATACTTACAAACTATTTCTTCTATAGCTACTGACGCATATCAGAAATCTTTAGTTGACCAAGCTATCTTTATGAAAGCTATGGTTGAAGTACGAGCCCAACAGATTGCTGAAGCTAAAGTACAAACGGTTAGTGCAGAACCAGAAGCTGAAGTTGAAGCTGAAGTCGAAGTTGAAACTGAGCTTAGTACAACACCAGATAGTCCTATTCCTCCGGCTAAAACTAATACTGGTTTAGTTGTGGCAATACCTGCTGCTTATTTTTTGAATTTAAGACAAAAAGCTATAGATGAAAAAATAAACGCTTACGACGAAAATATTGATACTGATATATATAGCTTGCCTAAAGATTCAAAAGATTTAGAAATAGGCTCCGTTATAGATTTTGATGCAGCTAAAAAAGTTAGCGATAGAATATCATCAGATCGAATTGGATTTGATATGGATATATCTAGCCCTGAAGAATTAAAAAGATTACGCGATGCAGCTAAAACAGACTATGCTTTGCAAGGTATGACTATTAACAATGGTTCTATTTTAGACGTTATTAGTAGAGCTAATGCCGATAGAAAAGATTACCTAGAAGGTAGAAATATAGAAAGCCTAGACGATCAAATATTAAACGCTATCAAAAGAGAAGATCATATTGGTTTTGTTCGGGACGAAGATTCTATGTATTACGAAGATTTATCAGAAGCTGCAGATAGATTTAGAAGTCTTGAAGAAGATAGAAAAGAACTACGCCAAGATATGTACGACCAGTTATCTGATACAGTAATGTCTTCTGGAAATAGTGTGGATGCTTATGTGAGACAAATGAGCAACGATGATATTATGGAAGTTTATGGGAATGCTGGTATAAATCCTCCAGTTGATAATCTACGAGAAGAATTTATTAACGCTTTGCCTGAAAGTTTTGAATCAAACTCCCCATTGTTCGCTAGTTTAGATGACTGGAACTTCGAAGCTAATGCTCAAGATTTTGCTGCTAGTTCTCAATCTTACGGTAGAGTTTCTGATTATTTAGATAGTGAGATAGCTAGTACATTAGCTGGTTCTACAGTTCCAGTGTTTATTTTTGAAACTCCAAATGGTACAACTACAGTAGGAGACGACATAGCTGACGTTAATGGTAGATACAAAGTTAGCAATATATCTATTCAGCCATTGTATGACTTTGATATTGATGCTGAAAAAAGTATTACATATACTTTAACTCCATTAGAAGATAACGACTAGACTAGATAGGTAACCTAGAGATATGAATAATGTTGATCCAGTCTTCTCAGCCGTCATTGACGAGCTTTTTGATGGTGCAATTGATTCTAGTGAGTTGCAACACGAAATCACTAAAATGAATCCAGATGGCGCTGATATGCATATCATGGGTCCATTAGGGGCTGAAAATAAGCGTAAGCTTAAGAAAAAAACTACCCGTAGATATATATCTAAAGCTGGCGCTGCTATGCCTCCCATGACAGGTCCTATGACACCTAAACAGGCTGAACAAAGAAAAAAGGTAGCAAACTTCGGATTAGCTGGTAATGCCGTTGCTACAGCTGGTGGATTACATGCTATGCATTTAACTTTGAAAAATCCTAATCTTCCTGGCATTAAAAGAGTTAAAACAATGACAAATACGTCTTCTAATAAGCACAGAAAGATATTTGAAGAGGTAAAGCCTAAAAACCCTGGAACGCGCAGAGGAAATCCTACTAAAATAAATAGAGCTGTAATAACTGCTGGCAAAAAAATGGCTCAAATACCTGGCATTAAAACAGTAGCTAGTAATCCTAAAAAAGTACTAGCTGCAAGTGCATCTGGATGGGCAGCACTACACGGAACTGAATTGGCTGCTGACTATGTTGCGAATAGATCCCTAGCGAGAGATAGAAGACAAGCTATGGCTGTTATAAATGCAAATAAGCCAAAAAAGATTTCTAAGAATAGCGATGTTTTTGATGTTACTTGGACCGGAACTATCTCTAAAGTAAACAAAGAAAAGCGCCAAGTATTTGGTTGGGCTTCCGTTACTCACGTTGACGGTCAGCCTGTTGTGGATAGACAACTTGATTTCATGCCATTGGACGAGCTAGAAAACGCTGCTTATCAGTATGTTATTGAATCTCGTACAGGTGGAGATATGCACCGTAGAGTATCTAAAGCTGCCGATGCTCCAGTTCACGTATCAGACATGATTGAGTCTTTTGTTGTTACGCCTGAAAAACTGGTTGGAATGGGTCTTCCTGGGGATGCTATTAATCCTGGTTGGTGGGTTGGTTACAAGATCAACAATGACGAGCAATGGGAATTAGTTAAGGCAGGTAAGCGTACAGGTTTTAGCGTCCACGGTGCTGGTAAAAGAACTTCTAAAGAGATATAAATATGATATATACTCTAATTAGCAAAGCTTCTAATAAACCGTACACTAACCAGTACGGGCAATCAAAGACTAAAAATGTTACTGTAGAGCAGCCTCAACCACCTAAAATGTCCCCCGAAAGAACTTCTGGGCAGACTACTGCTTTAGTTGGTGGAGCAGGTGCTGTGGGTGCAGGTTTAGGAACATATGCTGGATTAACCCCTAGAACTAAAGCTAACTACCAACAACGTGTTGCTGAAAGAACTAATGTAAGACAAATGCCTAAATTTGGCACTAAAAAAATGAAAGCTAAGCAATGGAGCGCTAAGAACGTTTCTGGGGCTTTATCTCCAGCTACACGAACAGAATTTATTAGAACAAACAAATTAAATAGACGATCTCTAGGAGTTGCTGCTCTTGGTGGCGCATCTATGTATCTATCGCGTAGATCAAGACTAAAAAGCCAAAAGAATAATGCTATGGCTGGGTCTAGTTCTTATACTGTCCAAAAGCCATCTACTCAATATACTGTTACTAAAAGAAATTTTACTGGTACTAACTGGGATTCTAAAGACCTTAAAAGCGCAAAAAAATTAAATTCAAATGTTTTAATGACTGGCTCTACATTAGGTTTAACTGCTTTATCCACAAAAGGAGCCTCTGCTAAATATTTTAAACAAGCCTCTAATGCTAGAAAATTAGGCAATCCTATAAAAGCTAGATTAGCTACTAAAAAAGGTATAGAAACCAAAAAAATATCTGAAGGAGCTTTGTACACTGGATCAGGTTTAGGTGGAGTTGGCGGTTACAACTTCGCAGCAATACAAAGAGCTGAAAGTAGACAAAAGCGTTAATATTATATTAAACGATTGGGAAATATATGTCTGATTTTATTATTTATAAAAGCGCGTTTGGTGTTGACCATGAAGTCATCTCCAAGCGTTCAGACGTGTATAATCCAGAAGCAAGACGAATGAGCAGAAATAAAGCCGAAACTGGTGCGCTAGCTACTGGTTCCGCTGTTGCTGGAACTATAGCAACTAGAGGCGCAATAAATAGTGGAATACCCTCAAAAGTTAAAAATGTGGCAGGTCGTTCTATAAATGTTGATAACTATGTTCGTAGACAAAAACCTGTTTTAACAAACCCAAAGATAAGTTTGAAGAGTTTAAAAATAATACGTAAACCTGCTGCATATGCTGCTGGAGCTGCTGCTCTAGGAGCTGGTGCTGTATTGAATGCAAAAGACCGTTCTAGAGGCGGTAGACCATATAAAACGTGGTACTCATAAATCACACATTAATAGTTAGAATATTAGTTTATAAGAGACTTGCATCATAATAGATGATTGTAAGAACAAGGAGGCAATAAATATGCCGCGTATCAATGAATTGACGAATATGTCATTTGACGAGGTTTCACTCGTTGATGTACCAGCCAATCAGCACGCAAACATAGTTATTGCTAAACGGGCTACCAAGGAGGAAACTGTGCCTGAGATCTATGACGAAGATGGCTACGCCATTGACGTTGATGACCTTGAAGAAGGTGACATTATCGTTGATGAAGACGGTAATGAATACGAATGGGTCATTGACGAAGAATCTGCTGATGTGCCAGAACTCATCAGCGTCGGTAAGAGCTACACCTTTGCGGACCAGGTACGTGAGGAGCTGTCTAAGGCTCTTGACTCCACTGACCGCGATGCTCTTATTGCTAAGGCTGCAGACGAAATTGCTGCTGCTGACTACCGTGCAAACCAAGCAGTTGAGATTGCTAAGGCTGAGCGCGACTTGCGCTTAGAGCGCGAGTATGTTGAAGTTGCCAAGCAGTACAACGTGCCGATTGATGAGGACGAATTGGGTCCAGTCTTGAAGCGCTGTGCAGAAAGCTTGAGCTACGAAGACTGCGCCGTTATCCACAAGGCACTCAGCTCTGCTGGTGAAATGATTTATGCCGAGGTTGGTGTCCAGGGTTCTGGTTCCAACAACGACATTTTCAATGAAGTTGACTATTTTGCTGAGGAAGCTGTTTCCAAGGCATTTGGCAACGACGAAGAGATTTCAAAGGCTGAGGCCATTGAAAAGATCTTCGAACTCAATCCTGCCGCCTACGACGAGTACTTAGCTACTCGCTACTCACGATAAAGGGAGGGAACCAAAATGGCATATGATGAGAATCTAGTAACTATTACCCTTCCTGCTGCTTCTGGTATTGCGTCTAAGACTGGTGTTTCCGGTGTTGACACTCCTACTGGATCAGATCATGGAGGAAAGCAATACTATTTCGTGAAGGTAGACTCTTCAGGAAACGCCGCATTGGGAGCAAGTGGAACCTCTGAAGTCATCATTGGTGTTCTTCAGAACAAGCCACAGGTTACTGGTGCTGCAGCTACTATTGCTACTGGTGGAATTAGTCGCGTTGTTGTTGGAACTGGCGGTGTCACTGCTGGTGACGCTATTAAGGTTTCTTCAACCGGAGCTGCCGTTCCTGTTGGAACGCTCGCAACTGATCTCGCTGCTGGTATAGTCGTTGGTGTCGCACTCAAGACTGGTGTTGCTGGAGCAATTGTTCCTGTTGCACTGAGAATTTCATAAGGAGGATAGACAATGCCGAACCCCACACAGAGCGATCTGCACGTTAATGCTCCTTTAACTAACGTCAGTATTGCTTACATCCAAAGCACTGACCTTTACATCGCGGACAAAGTGTTCCCGAAGGTCAATGTTGCTAAGCAGTCTGACCTGTACTGGAAGTACAGCAAGTCTGACTGGCGTAGAACTGACGTTGAGCGTCGTGCTCCTAGCACGGAGTCGAAGGGAACTGGTTGGAAGACCACGACCGATTCGTACTTTGCTCACGTCTATGCTGTTCACAAGGATATTGATGACCAGCTTCGTGCCAACGCTGACTCTAACTTCAGCCTTGACTCGGATGCAACCAAGTTCATCACTAACCAACTGTTGCTGAAGCGCGACATTGACTGGGTAAACACCTACATGAAGACTGGTGTTTGGGGTACTAACTATGTTGGTACCACTAACTTCGTCAAATGGTCGGACACTGCTTCAAACCCTGTTCAAGATGTTAACACCTGGATTATGAACTTCCGTGAGATTAACGGATATGCTCCTAACTTCATGGTTGTTGCTCCGCAGGTTATGAATGCGCTGAAGGCCAACAAGGATATCCTTGACCGTATTCGTTACACCCAGCGTGGTGTCATTACTGAGGATCTCATTGCGAGCCTCCTTGGTGTTGGTAAGATCTATGTGGCTTGGGCAACCAAGGCAACTGATGTTGACGACTCGACTCCTCCGATTGCTGCAGGCCCTGAACTCAACGACGTTGAGGCCCAGGATGCTGCTACTGGATACAAGTTCCTTACTTCTTCGGAAGCAGCTTCTACTGCAACCCAGAAGAGCTTGTTGCTTGGTTACGCTCCTTCTGGACCGTCCTTGCTCACGCCTTCTGCTGGTTACACGTTCGTTTGGAACGGTTACCAGGGTGGAAATGGAAACGGTATCAAGGTCTCCACATTCCGTCAGGAACTTATTAAGTCTGACAGAATCGAAGGCGAAATGACCTATGACCAGAAGATTGTTTCTGCTGACATGGGAATCTTCGCTTCCGACGTTATCTAATTAATATAGAGAAAGGGGGCCAGTTTCCATATAGGTTTCTGGCCCCCTAACTCATAAGGAGATACTAATGCCATTTTATGCAAACGGATCTTTTATCTGCAACGGTACTGATTACAACCGTGGTGATATTATGAAACTTGAAGATGTTAATGCCCTCAATGTGCTTGAGCGTATGGTTGATTCTGGTCTTATTGTGACCGATGAAGATCTAAGTTCGCGCGGTTGGCTTACACACGTTATTGCTGGTAGCGCTATTCACTTTGATGAATTTAAGCGTAACACTGGTGCAGTTGCTGCTAAGACCACTCCTGAAGCTCCTGTGGCCGTTAAGAAAGCTGCAGTTCCTGTCAAGAAAGCAACTCCTGCTCCGGTTAAAAAAGCTACTCCAGAGTCAAAGTAGTAAGCCATGCTTAGCGCATTTGGCGTAGATCACGGCTCTATTAGCAAGGCTGATAGAAAGCGTAGAGTAGGTCCTTCTACTGTGCCAGATTCTTTAGCTGCTATTATTCCTGGTAGTACTGTTAGATCTTATGAATACTCCCCACCAGGTAAAAAATTAAAGAACGCTTCTAGAAACTTTGGCGCTATTACTGCTGGTGGTTTAGCAGGTGGTGCAGTTGGAGCAACTTTAGCTGCGCCTTTAATTAGAAAAATACCTGTAAAAAGTGTTGTAAACGCCCCTAAATTTTTGCAGGGTAGAGGTGGCAACAAATTATGGGGTAACTCTAAAGCGTTAATTCCTAATGGTGTACAGCCTAAAGGATCACGAGCTAAACCAATACAGATAGAAGGTTCAGCTCTTAAAAATTACGCCCAAGCTGGAGCGTGGGGTGCGGGAAGCACTGCAGGTTCTACATTGTTAGGAACTAAGTCTTATAGAAAGATACGTAACGAAAATAGACAGTACCAGTAGTATTATTGTATAGATAGGAGAAGCAATGTCTTTTTCATATACTGGCGATCCTACTGATAGTCAAGTAAACTCGGTCAGATTTTATATCCAAGATACAGTATCTACGGATGTTTTACTTCAGGACGAAGAAATACAGTTTCTTATAACTCAGTGGTTTCCGCTTTCTAATTCTTTAATATATGTAGCAGCTGTTTGTGCTGAAATAGTAGCTTCTAAGTTTGCTAGAGAAATATCTACTTCAGCAGATGGTGTCAGTGTTGGTGCAGAAGCATTGCAACAAAAATACCAAACTTTGGCTGAGCAACTTAGAAAGCAATACATTAGAGAAGTTAGCGCTTCTTCTAGTGTTGAGTTTGCTTCTAAAATTTGGGATTTAGCATACGACGACTCAATTAAGCCATTGTCATTTTCTGTTGGTATGGACGATAATCCTGACGCTGGAACACAGCCCCCACCACGGGGATATGCGTCATATTACAACTATTACTACGGACATTAAATGGCTAGGCCAATAGGAGCGTGGTCTAAGCAGTACGCTAAAGAGTCTGCTGAAATCCACATGGACTCCGTTGTATCTATAGTAAAGCCGTCAGAAGTGTTCGCCCCTGATTTGACTGATGGTTATGCTACTGTTCAAGAGCCTATTGAATACATATATGAAGGACCAGCTCGTGTATGGGGAGCTAGTCAGTCTGGCGATTTTTCTATCGGTGAAAATGCTAGTTTTGCAACTAAATCTATTAATATCTCTATTCCTTGGGATACTGCACTTATCCCTAATGTGGATAATGTGTGCGAAATATTATCCTGCCCAGAAGATCAAGATCTAGTAAATAGGGCTTTTAGAATCACTGGAGTCACTGCTGGAGGATCAATTATGGCTACAAGGCGTTTAACGGGCGTTATGCTGGACGAGAACCGCGCATGGGGGTAGCGGGTCAGGCTGACCTTACAAGCCTCTTAAATAACCTCTCAGGGGCTTCTGAGGGTATAGATAGAGCTGCTGCCATGCTAGTGTCAAAAGTGGCTGAACAAGTTAAGGTAAATGCAGTAGCTTTAGCCCCTAGAAAAACCGGAACTTTGGCTAATTCTATCCAAGCTAGATATGAATCTAGTACTAAAGCCATAATTGAACCATCTGTACCATATGGCAAGTACTTAGAATTTGGTACAAAAGGACCTTATAAAATAAGTCCGCGTAAACCTGGTGGAGTATTACATTTCAAAGTAGATGGGAAATGGGTGTATGCTAAGTCTGTTATGCACCCTGGAATTAAAGCTCAACCATATATGAGACCAGCGTTAGAACAAGCTCTAGGCGATAAAGTAGAAGAATTGACTAAAAGCGGGGCTTTATTAATAGTTAAAGGAAATATCAATTAATGGCTTTTGAAAGAAGACTACTTACTAAAAAAGTCCAACAGGTAGCTGAAGGAATAGCCCCTGTTGGGTTAATTGATATACCCCCAAACGTTGGTTGGAACTCCAAAAGTACTAACACACAAAGTACTAAATTTAGACCTTTTGCCATTTTAGCCCCTGGATCAGCCTCGGTACTAAATACTGGTGGATATAGCAGGGATGAAAACGATTGGCGTTGTACATATACTTTAGCTTCATATGGCGTGAGTGTAGACCAAACTGAGCTTGTAGCCGATAGTATGAGGAACGCTATTGAAAAAATGACTAGTATTAGATTAGTATTAGAGAATAACTATTTAGTACAACAAGTAAGAGTTTCCAACGTAGGTTCAGTACAATCTGTTAATACAGCAGATTTACCGTACTATTTACAATTAGATACATACGAAATATGGATATCCAAGGAGATGTAATGATTCAACCTGAAGAAGTAGTTCCCGTTTTTGATTTAGTAGCAAACCATGAAAAGGTTATTGCGATGTTAAATGCTTTAGATGCAGCTCAAGAAGTACAACCAAATACGGAAGAAGCAATCGAAGCTATAGAAGAAGACTTCTTTGATATAGAAGAAGAAGAAAACGAGTACGAAGAAGAGTAAAGAGACTTTACAGGTCTGTCATTATAGTTATACGAAGACTCACGTTCCTTAAGGAGATATTATGGCTAGGATTATTCCTAATGCTAATACATGGATAGGTTTTTATCCATCTACTACTGGTACAATTTCCACTATTACGGCACCAACAACAACTCAAGTTAATGCTGCCATTAACTTAACACCTTTTGTTATTAGCCTTAACGCAAGCGCTCAGGGTAACACTGTTCCTACCCCGTCGTTTGACACTTTGTTTGAAACCACTATAGTTGGTACGTCTCAGGCCACCTTCACGGGTGACTTTTACCGTGATTCAACTACCGACAGTGCGTGGGCCGCGTTGGCTCGCACCACCACCGGCTGGTTTATTATTTCTCGCTTTGGTGGTGGAGGTACCTACAAGGAACCTAACGTCGCTACTAACAAGTGCGAAGTGTGGCCTGTGACCGTCACCTCAAGAGCTATGACTAACATGGCTAACAACGCAGTGATGACCTTCACTGTGAATTGCGCAGTAACCGCTGCACCAGCTGAAAGCGCTGTTGTAGTCTAATTGAAAGGAATCGTCAATGCCCAAGGCGACTGAAGGAACTACGGTTGAAGCACGCGCTGCCCAGCGTGCTGATTCCAAAGCAACAACTCTCTCATTATTGAGAAACAAGAAAAGAGCTCAACGGGAAATAGTCTTCGAACTGTCCGGTGAGGATGGTAAGCCCGTTGAAGTTACGTTGGTGTTTAGAGCTATTGGTACGCAAGATTATGATCGTTTGCTGACCAAGTTCCCTCCAACTATTGAGCAAAAAGCTGAAGGATCTAGTTACGATATTAACAGATTCGCCCCTGAATTAATGTCTAAAGTATGCATTGAACCAGAAATGTCCTCTAAAGAATGGGCAGAGATCTGGAATTCTCCTGATTGGAACCGTGGGGAAACTATGGACCTGTTTGTGGCTGCAGTGGAGATCTGCAGCAGAGGTCTGAAAGCGGTCCCTACTTCAGAGCTAGGCTGAGGTACGACTCTCAGTTCTGGCTCGAAATGAGTTATTGTAGCGAACATGGCATACCACATTCAGAGTTTATGGAGTGGGATAGTGATGATAGAGAAAAAGCTATTGCCTACAATATGGAGAAAAATTCTCGTTGCCAAATGTGCGGTACAGCACCTTGGGAATGGGACGAAGATAAGCGAGCATACGAACCAGTAGAAGACATTTGCTGGGGTTGCTATTATAAAGATATAGCGCAGGAAGAGTCAGGTAAAGGATTACCTGGTACATCAATAAACCTAAAGCCCACAGGTGGTGTAGAACACGCTCAACGACTTGTAGCCTCGCAACAAGCTATGGAGGAACCAGATGGCGACTGACGAGCAAACTAATGCTCAGATTGTCGTATCTGCCGATACAACTCAATATCAACAAAGTGTCCAAGCTGCGACTCAAGAAACCAGTAAGCTTAATGAAGCTGTTGGTTCCTTGGGTCGTAGTCTTGATGGTATAACTAGTAAAATAGGAAAGCGCCTAATATTTGGTGGTGGCGCAGCTCTTGTAGCTATTGCAGCTGCAGCAAAGACTGCTGCTGATTATGACAAACAACTTTTTGCGCTTAAAGGTACTGCAGCTTATGCTGGAGAAAGTGTAGATAAATTAGGTAAATCTATTACAGATATATCTAAAAAGTTTCCGGTAGCACGTGGCGAAGTAATAGGCTTATACGAGAGCTTTACAAAATTAGGACAAAAAGCTCCAGCAGAATTAGAAAAGCTTTCTAAAGCGTCTATTCTTCTAAGTGGCGCTACTGGTGAAAATGTAAACGCTCTAGCGTCTTCCCTTGGTGAGTTAAACCGTTCTTTTGGAACTTTAAACTCTACTCAATTCGAACGTTTTGGATCAGCTTTAACAAATGTAAGCAAATTATCAGGATCTTCTGCTGTTGGAATTGCTTCCTTCGCTCAGTCTCTTGCCCCTATTTCTAAAGCAGCAGGAATAACTGAAACTCAAGTATTGGGTATATCTGCAGCATTCAGCGCTGCTGGCGCTGATGGTTTTGCAGCAAGCAACACGTTCAACACTATCGTTGCGGATATTACTAGACAAATTCAGTATGGATCGCCAGACATAGCAAAATATGCAAACTTGCTTGGTAAAACTTCTAAAGAATTTAAATCTTTAGGAACTACTGAAGGTGTTACTCAGTTATTTGAATACATTAGCAAGCAAGGTCCAGCTAGCATTAAAATTCTTGATCAGCTGGGTATTGATGGAATTAGAGCCTCTAAAGCTATTACAGCCGTTGCTCAACAAGGTGGTATCAGAAAATACATTGCTGGCGCTGAAGCCGGATATGACAATCCAGATAAAATGAAAGAAATTGGTGCTAAAGCTTTTGAGAATTTAAATACCTCAGTAGATGGAATTAAAAAATCTTTTCAAGAAATTGGGGAGGCGATTGGGTCTACATTTTTACCTGCTGTTGCATCGGTAGCAAAAGTAATAGACAAAATATTGCAACCTATAGCTTCTATAGTTAGATTATTGTTTGATAATCCTATTGCTAAAGCATTTGGTTCTGCGACTACAGCTATTGCTTCTGCTGTAGTAGTTTTAGGAACTTTTTTAACTGCACAAAAAGCTTTAAACGTTATTGCTAGTGTAGGATTTGTTGGAAAAAGCACACCTGTACAATCGCTAATTGGTGGCTTTAGAGAAGGTAGAGCAGGGGCTGCAGGTCTTCCATTCGTACCAAGAAATGCTACTGAAGCAGGTGGGGCAAGCGGATTACTGGCTGAAAGAAGACCTTATAGCGGTGTTCCATTTTGGAGATTAGGAAACGCATTTGGAGGAGCTAGCGAACCTGGTGGCGCAGTTACAGCTGGTGGTCTAGCAAGAAGAGCTCTAGTAGGAACCGCTAATTTAGGTACTGCAGCAGTTAATACTTTTGGAACTCGTTTTTATAATGATTCTGCAAATGATGGTATTAATAGAAACGGAACTTTATTCGGCGGGGATAAAATACAAAGAGATCCTCTATCGTTTAGAACTGGTTTACAAAATGGTTTAAATGTTGCTAGAAGTAATGCTGGAAGTTTTATATCTAACGCTACTGATAGTACAAGCACTAGTATTATTTCTACTGCTTCTAGAGTTTCAAATACAGCTGGAAGCGTATCAAAAAACGCTGCTACAGCTGCGAACACATATACAGGTATAGCAAAAAACGCTGCAGCCGGTGTAGAAAAATCAGCTAGTGCTTTGGCAACTGAAGCAGATTTATTAAAAGCTAAAGCTGCTACTTCTGCTGCATCTGCAGATTTACAAAAAACAAAAGCCGCTGCGGGATTTACTACCGAATTAGCTAAAGACCAACTTAGATTAACTGCTACAACTACCGAAGTTAACGCTGCTTTATTAAGATTGGCAGGAGCAGCTACTAAAGCAGCAGGAGCTCAACTTGCTGGTGCAGGTAAAAATGTTGCTACTCTTGGATCTACTCTTGGCGCTTTTGGCTTAAATAATCCATATCTAGTTGGAGCAGCAGTAGCATTTGCTGGTTTTCAAACTTATAAAAATATGGAAAAAGCAAAAGAAGCTACTACTGATCCAGAAAAGCTATTTGGTTTAACAAAATATGACCAAGCTCTTGGTATTTCTTCTAAATCAGTTTTTTCGTTTACAGATACTTTAGATAAAGCTAGGGCAAGTCTTGAAAGTGTTAAAGGGACAGAACAAAAATATCAAGAATCTAAAACAGTCACTAATCTTGATGTAGTTTCTTCCAATAAACAAAAAGACTATACAAATGCGCAAGTAAAAGAATTAAAATCTGTAGATCAAGCAAAAGCTTTTTTGAGTTCTTTAGGAAATATTACTCCTGAAGAATTAGCTCTAATTAAATTGGATCTTCTTAAGAATAAAGATCTAGGTGGCGCAAAAGGCGTTGAGTCTATATTATCAAGTTATTCTCCTAATAAAACTTTTAATGATTATGTAAAAAATATTTCTGTTGGTAAAAATTTAAACGCTGCTTATGCCGCTCAAGGGGAGCGAAATTTCTTCAAACGTGGTTTTATAAGTGGAGACGCGCGTACTTCTATTGATGCTGGTTTTGGTGGAATAGATACGGGCGCTACTGCTATTGAAAACCAATTTGGAGCCCAAGCAGCTACAGCTTATAGACAGCAATCTTATAGGGATGCTTTCGGTGCTATAACAGCTAACCAAGGTACGGCAGGCAAGAATAACGCTTCTGGTGGTAAATCTACTGTAACAGAAGTTGCGCTAAAACAATTTGCTAGTAGTATCGGTCTTAAATCTGGAGAATTAAGAACTAATGTTATTGGGGGAGAGGGCGGTAGTTTATTTGCTAATGACGCTAAAACCCCTGAAGAATTAGCTCGTATTCTTCTTGAGGCTAATAAAGACAACGCAGAAGTAACTGACAAACTTGTCGCTGCAGGTTTAGGAACGGTTGATGCTCAAGGAAAAGTCACTGTAACAACTGGCGCGGATTTACAAAAAAATCTTCAAAAAGCTTTATTAGGTAGCGATGTAGGAAGTTTTGATAGTACTTTAGCTAAAACCTCAATAGGCAAAACTTTATTAGGCGATAAAAATATACAAACAGGCCAATATGATAATAAAAATGCGGCTTTATCTGCGTACCAAGAAGCTTCTTTAAACCCAGAAAATATTAGAAATCTTTCCAGCGCGATTTTAACTGCTGGTGGTTTTAATCAAAGCACTAATGATACAACTAAAATACAATCTTCTTTAATAGAGCTTGCTAACGGAATTAACGATACTACTAATGCAACTTATAAATTTGCTTTAGCTCTTAGAGATGCAGTTGTACAAATAGCTAGTTTAAGACTAACTGGTACCTCTAGCTCGTCTACACAACAAGGCGCTCGTTTAAATAACTTCACGCAAGCTGCTTATAACCAAAACGATCCTAACGCTTTTCTTACTTTTCAAACTAATGCAGAACAAGAAGCTGCAAACTTACGACTCATGTTTATTAATCAAATTAAGCAATACGAAGCTTATAATAGGGCAAGAGCTAATTCAGAAGCAGATTTTCAAAAAGGTGTTACCAGAGCTAAAAATAGTTTTAATCTATCTTTGGCTAGACAAGACGAAGATTATCAACTTTCTAAAGATCGTCAAGAAGAGGATTATAATTTACAGCGTAAATATTCTATAGAAGATTATAATCGTGCTCGCGCAAGGGCTGAAGAAGATTTTCAAAAAGGACAAGCTAGAGCTATAGAAGATTTCAACAAGTCTCGTATGCGTTCAATGCGAGATTATAATAAGCAGCTAGCTAGAATGGTTGAAGATTCTGCTTCTAGCATGTACGACCCTTATCAAAGAATTACCGCTAGAGTAACTTGGGATGGTCGTAATTTAATAGCTAATATGCAAGAGCAAGCAAGAAAAATTAGAGAACAAGTAGCTAATATTGAAAAGCTTAAGCAAGCTGGATTAAGTCAACAAGCTATTGACCAATTAGGCTTAGCGGATGCTTCAAACGCTCAACAAACTGCTTCTTTAGCTAGCCAAGTTGGAGCTGATCCAACATTAGCTGCTGGTCTAAATCAGGCAGCTGGTTCTAAGCAAGCATCGGCTCAGGAATTATTAATTAATGATTCCAATAAAACTTACCGGCGCATGCGAGACGACTTTAATCAATCGTTAGCAGATTCTGCATCAGACTTTAAAAAAGCTATGGAGCGCCAACAGGCAGATTACTCGTTGGCTCTCACAAGACAAGACAGCGATTTTAATAGAGGACTTGAAAGAGGATCTAGAGCGTTCAATAAAGCTAGAGAACGTTCTGATGCCGACTTTACTAAAAATAGAGAAAGAGCAATTAGAGATCAGCGTTTAGCTTTAGCCCAGCAAAGAACAGATTACTTAACTGCTTTAGCTAGAAATAAAACTGAATTTGATGCTGCTAATGAAGAAATATTTGGTTCTCTTGAAACGCTAGCTGCAAGATCAGGTAGAGCAATTAAAGCTTCTAATACTAATACTAAAAATGCAGTTATAGCCAATAATGATGCTATGGTTAAAAATACTCAAAAAGCTATACAACAAGTACAAGCTTTTCAAGATGTTAATACCTGGAACTCAGATCCAAAAAACGCTGGTTTTGGAAATAAAGTAATCTGGTTACCAGGCCCAGGAGGCGGTACTAAGGGAGGTTCTTGGTATTATCCACCAGGTTATTCTGGAGGAAGATTAAATAGAGACCGAAATGGAAATCCTTTAGACGATAACGGTAGAGGTATGGCTAAGGGTGGCATTATGACCAATAGGCAAAGAGTTAACTTTGCTGAAGATGGTCCTGAGTTAGCTATACCTTTGAACCAGCAAGGTATTAACTTTCTCAAATCATACATAACTCAATCTGTTTCTAAAGATGCGATTAAGCAGATGATGGTTGGAAGCTATGGCTCCCCAGTAGAATTTAAGGGACAGGGCAATGTGTACAATGACAACTCTACGCAGGTTAATGGTCCTATAACAGTTGTTAGCAATGATCCTAATGATATGGCTAATAAGATAGCTGCTAAGGCTCGTTACAACCGACTAACTTCAAGGAAATAAAATGGCTAGCAAACAAGTTGACCCAATAGGTCTCAATGTCTTTGATGTAGCTATAGAAGAGGCAGACGGTAACTGGTTGAGCTTGAACGACCATTCTTCGTACACTATCGGCGGGGATAGTTTTCAGTCCTCGTCTCAGCAGTTTAGAAAGCAAACAGTATCTTCACCATACGTAGATGGAACTTACCAAATTAGCGCTAGACCTGAAAATGCTACTGAAAGAATTGTAGTCTATGTCGGAGGCGATACTTGGCAAGATTGCCAGAACAATATATACCGCCTAATAGAAGCTTTCACTCAGAATAAATATCTTGTCCGAAGGGATATTGAGACTAACAGAGAGACTTGGACTTGTTGGACAGCGGAATACGAAGTACAGTCTGGTAGGGTGTATGTACACAACAGATATGTACCTGTTAGTCTATCTGTCCCAAGATTACCTGGAATTGTAGTGTCGGAGAGAACTTATGAGTAGCATTTCTAATTATGGTAGAGGTTACATAACCAAAACCTTGTTTGGTAGATCTTTAAATCCAAACGGTACTTACTTTATCGCAGCTCTTAAAAGCTCGCCAAACTCGGCTAGTACTGGGTCTACCTTGAATGAGCCAACCGCTGTTTCTTATGCTCGGGTAGCTTACGCTAACACTTCTGCAAACTGGTCTGCATCAGGATCGGGTTCAATAACTAATACTAACAAAATCAAATTTAACGTAGCTACTCAAGATTGGGGCTTGATAACTCATTACGCATTATGTGACTCTTTTTCTGGCGGTAATTTGTTTATATTTGGTACGTTAACTACTAAATTGTTTATAGCTAACGGGGATAATTTAATTATTGATTCTTATGGAATAACTATCTCGGTAAATAGCTAATGACTAACAAAAATACAAAAGCTACTGCTGTAGCCCTATCTATGTCGGTTCATTGTAACGCAGAAAAAATAATAGAATATGTTCCTTTAGAAATAGAACCTATAAAAGCAGTTCGTTTCAGCACTACGGATTATAGAATAGAGCAGGGAGTAGCTAAAGATGCTCCATATTCAGAGGTAAATGCTCAGGTATTAATTAGCGCTACTGGGGAATATATAAACTCTGATAGACCTCTACCTGTAGAAGTAGACACAGCATCGGATTATAGATTCCTACCTGGTACTAATGTTTCTAGCACCGAATGGAAATCTGAGGAAGCATCTAATATCAAGTTTACCTACACTTCTTTGAAAGCTCCTGAAAGTGTTGATTTAACTTGGAATTCGGGCAAAGAGGAAATTACTAGAACCGGATTACGGCTTGATAGTAACAACTCAGAATTACTAACCTCAGACTTTAGTATTATGGGAAGTCAAACAGATTATGCTATTTCTATCGTTTACCACGCTAGACCAACAAGTGGTAACACGTCTTGTACTTTAATTAGCACTAACGGTTCGTCTAATCCTTGGTTAGTAAAACTGATAGCGGAACGGGTTATTTTAACGTCAAGCGAAAATCCATCAGACTTATCTAATTCTACAACGGTTAAGAACCCAAACTGTTTTAGGCAAAGTACACCACAGATATGTGTTATTTTAGTACAGAAAGAATATATTAAATTACATTTTTTATCTAAGACCCAAGGTTACACTACTAGTAGTATTAAAGTAAACTATTCTAATGAACAGCCTTTAAGTTTTTTGATAGGATCTGACGTAAACGATTTGACTGATTACGCAGATTTAGTCATACACGAAATAAATTTTTATAATTCTACATCCTTTAACTTCAGCACATCTTATTTGATTAAAAAAATTGAGCAAGCTTACGGAGTTGCATAATGGTAATGCTAAACATAGAGGAGTATTACTCCCTGGGTAGATTTGCTCTTGTAGTTACTACAGATGGGCAATCTGAAGACATTACTTTGTTTAGAGAAATAGCTACTCAAATTTCTGACTACAGTAAATCAGATCCATTTGGTGATAAAAGTTTGCAATTTAATCTTCCACAAATTTCTTCGCTTGATACTCTTGGTATCGGTGATTTGTGGTGGTGTAAGCCTTGGTCGGATATTAACTTGTATTGGATACCAAAAGACGATGAAGCTTTGCTGCAGGCGTGGGTGGATAAGTTAGAAGATGACGGATACGCTCCAGATAGCGAAGACACTTTATTGTACGCTCAACAACTGATCAGCGAAGGCCAATACCCAGCAGGATATGATTTTAATAGAACTTTGGTATGGGCTGGTTTTATAGCTTCTTTTGCTAGAGAAAGCAGTGAGTCTAGTTCGTCTTTAAAGATTGAATGTAAAGGTGCTTTATATCAACTGGATAATTACGTATCACAACCAACTAACCCAGTAAGACCAGTGCCTTATGAAATAATTATAAAAGACGCGTTTAGTAGATCAGATAAACCAGACTTAAAAACAAAAGAACTAACCACTACGTTTCCAAGCAATTGGACCACTACGGCCCCCACGTATGCACCAGAGTTAAACTATCTAGCGCCGTTAGAAGTTAACCCAGGCGATAAATGGTCTGGATTGGCTACTAGATCAACTGGTGACTGGAGCCCATTATTAACTGGGTATGTTCAAAACCTGTTATCTGTAATGTACACTGGCACTGGTAGCCAATGGACTATAACTAACAAGAACGGTAGAGAGCCACATTTATTTGTTCGTGAGCGGATTAATAACCCCGACTCTGAAACTTTGTTTGTTGATGTTATTTCACCAGGAGTTACAGCTAGCTTAAGCCAAGATTTTTCGCAGGTAGCTAACGTTGTATACGGGCAAGGCAAGGACTACGCAGGAAGTGAGTTTTCTAACGCTGTAGGCATAGTGCCGTCTAATGGTGAAAACACTATGAAATCTTCGGAAACTGTGGCTTACGACCCATTTATAGCCATCCCAAAGGTATATCCAGCTTCTTCAGATAATTTAAAATACGATCCTAGTTCGATAAGAAAAGAAGTGCATCAGACATTTCAGGATGGTCTAACTTATGTAGAGGCTACCGAAGTAGCCCGCCAGTATTTAACTCGTTTTAGTGAACCTGGATGGGTTGGTAACATCACCTTAAAAATTGATCCCGTACTGGACACAAATAAAATTTTTGCTCGTTTTCTTATACAACCAGGTATGCGTATAGTACTCAAAAACTTTAATGGTAGCGAAAAAACTATTATGTTTCACATAGCGGATGTTTCTATTAACGTAGATAGCGCTACGGTCAGTTTAACTGTTGATACAAAATATAGAGATCTTCTTACTATTGAAGAAGTAAGGGAACGAGGAAGAGACGCTCTTGAAATAAGACGGTTCTTAAAAAATAATAGATTAAGACTTCCTTTTGATGATTATTTAAAACCTTGGGACTATAACCAGGGTTCTGGTTTAATCCCATATTACGCAAAGCCTTTGTTTGACAAAATACCTAACTCGTCTAGATTTCCGTGGACAGAGTTTACTAAACAATATCCACCTAAAGATAAACCGCAATATTACATAAAAGTTGGTAAAAAAAATGTTGTTGACTCATCCTATAATTGGGGAGGAGATTACAACGCAAATGAAACTGCGGATGGAGATAGCCTTGTAACTGCTGCCCCAATTTTACTGGCAGCTAAAGGAACTGTTGATCTAACCCAAATAGCTGCATACGATAAAGACGGTAATGTTAAACCTGTCAGTTTCCACGCTAGTATTTATAAAGTAAAACAACTATCTCCTCAAGCTCTACCAAAAATACCAATAGTACAGTTGTGGGCAAAAACATTAACGTCAACTTCTTCACATAATATTACTACTGGTAGTAAAACATTTCTTACTTCTGATACTAGTTATGCTTCAGCGGGTCAATCTGTTTTAGTTACTTTTGCAGGATCTATTATTGGAGTTCCAACACTTAGATCTTCTACTGGGACCACTAGAACTATAACTATTAGTAGCCACAAATTTAATACGGGCGAAACTATTACCGTTCAGTTGGAGCCATATAATTCTAGCTACGATGGCTCGTTCACCATTACTGGTACTACAGCAAATACAATTACTTACTCGGGAACTGATGAATTGGTTGAAGAATCTACTTCAGCTACAGGAAATGTTTATCTTGCTTCATCTAAAACACTAACCGGAACGATAACTAGTTTAGTAGCAGATACTTCTATTACCGTTAACGTTACATCAGTTGTAGGTTCTGGAACCGCGTTATATCCTTGGGATATTAAACCTACTTCTGGAATTGGATCTACAGACACTAATATTTTAGTAACTGGAAACGCTAATAACTGGCCTAGAGTTTATCCATTTAATGCGGTTATAAACCCAGACAGCACAAATCCTGAAGAAATTACTGTTAGTAGCATGTCTTCTTATAACTCAGATGGCGTTAGATTTAATGTAGTTAGAGGACAAAATAGTACTACTGCAAGAGCTCACTCTTTTGGATCTACAGTGCATAATAAGGCTATTCCTTATCGCCCACGACAATTAACTGCTACACCTGTTGCTGGTTCAACTTTTCCAAATGTTGCGTTTAGTAATAAAACTACTACAGGTAAAACTTATACTGTAGATAGCACTGCTGGTTTTCCTGATAAAGGACATTTTTATTTAGACTATAATAAAAACACAAATGTTGACGGTATACTTGTTGTAGCTTATACAAGTAAAACAAGCACTACTTTTGTTAATTGCAAGCTGGTAGATTTTTATACCAATGGGCAAAATTTATTCCAAGACTATGGAAGTACGGCTATGCCAGATCCAATAATTCGTTTGGATATTACACAACCATACCCATTTTACCCAGGTGCTTTTGAAAGCATTAACGAAGACGGTACTCAAAAGAGCGAAACGCTTTCTACGGCCCCAGACAGCCTTGTAATCGGATGGGGCAACTATTACCAACGATCTGGCTATTACCCTGGTCTAATGACCTCTGGATCGCCTAAAACAGGCAAATTGGTAGATGAAGAAGACTGGGCGTTTGATACTACTGAATTCCTGGACCCAACTAAAGTTGGTAATGGTATTAATGACTCTCCAGCTATGCACTATATTTATATATATTGCGACGATCATACAATAGACGAAGACGTATATTTTCTAGGTAGATTATTCAAGAAACAAACTACAGGTGGTTAAAAATGTCTGCAACATTTAGCGACAAGCAAGTAAACAACTGGTTTAGCGATATATCTAATGTATGGCTAAGTTTGCATTATGATGACCCAAGTGAGACTAGTGGTGTGTATAACGAGGTATTTGGGGGTTCGTATAACCGACAGAACGCCTCTTTTGGAGCTAGTTCTAGTAGAACCATCTGGAACTCTAACCGAGTTACTTGGAGTGGATTACCAGCCAGCGAAATAGCTTTTATAGGAGCTTGGGAAGACGATGAATCTGGTGATTTAATATGGTCTTGCCCAGCTCCATTAGATCCTAACGGTAGAATTATCAAAGTGGAAACTGGAAAGA
>Ga0208975_1000229_pt1 | contig 30293 bp, 16 predicted proteins | sample GreLakmeER78MSRF_FD_187700 | JGI IMG/M metagenome (GOLD analysis project Ga0208975, IMG submission 187700) | Freshwater lentic microbial communities from great Laurentian Lakes, MI, USA - Great Lakes metaG ER78MSRF (SPAdes) | ecosystem: Environmental > Aquatic > Freshwater > Lake | place: Great...
TTGCCGCAGCCTCAATAGTTATATTTTTTTCCTTAGCTAGTTTTAAAATTTCTGCAGTTCGATTTTCATTATATAGTTGATCTGCATTTTTCATAAATGAACCAAATTCTTTATCTACTTGATCTTTATCCAATCCCCAAGTCTTTACAAAGTCATTAGTTCTAAAACCATTTTTTATAATCCTTTCCTTCATCATATCTTTAATATATAAATCAATCATTCCGGTTTCTTTATTTTTACTCATATAAAAATGATTACTATAAAGTTCTCTTTTTGGTATACCGTCCTGAGTTAATTCATCTAATGTAGATGCAGGAATTGTATCATAAGGTTCTATTTTATCAGATTTTTTAGATTTTTTAAAAGTATTTGTATATGCATCAATTTTTTCTTCTTGCCTTTGAATGAAAATATCATTTAATTTTTTTCTATCAGCATTAACGGCATCTTCTATATTTTGCCAAAAAGCAGTTGTTGAAGCATTAAATTTAGAGTTAGACTCTTCTCTTTCTTTTTGATACTCTTCTTTGTATAAAGGAAGATATTCTTCTTCAGTCATACATTTACCATTATACCATACACTATTAGGATTGTTTGGATCACATCTTCTTAACTCTTTTGTAGCTCTATCAGTAAGGGGTACTTTCTCTAATTCAGATCTTACTCTTGTATTATATTGTTCACCTATATTATAAGGTTTATAATCTGATGTAGGGATTCCCGGTGAATTAAAATAATTACCAAAAGTATTTTGTGGTTCAATACCTCTAACAAGAGTACTCTCATCTGTTGGAGGAGTATAATCCATCATTGAATTTAACTTTTTCTTTTTCTTTTTTCTAAATAAACCACCATCTTGATTTTTTGGTAAAGATGCTGGTATACTTGATATTACGTACTTTGCCATTTTATATTTTATTAAAAGTATATCCTAATTTCTTTAATCTTTTCATAGTATCTTCATCTACTTCTTCACCTAGTTGATAATCAGCAACTCCTCCATATTGAGAATATTGCATATCAAACTCATTATCTGTTTCAGAATCATTTTTATTTTCAGAAATGTTTTGTAACATGTATAAAATTTCTTCATCTGTAAACTCAATTCTAAGTTCGTCAATTGGTTTCATTGGTTGCCAATTATCATCTTCCCTTTGTTTATTTATATAATTTTCAAATATTTCTGGAGTTATTTGTTCTGTATAAGGATCATATAGACCTTCTTTTTTTGCATTCATTCTTATTTCAGCAAGACGTGCTCTTACTTCTGTTGGATCAGATACATAATCATGACCGTATTTTTTCCATTGGTTTTTGTCCATTTCTATCCAATCTTTTGTACCAGATATGTGTGCTTTTTTATAATCATCAAAAGCATCAAGAGGATGTTCATACTTTAACATTTCTTGTTTAAGTTCGTCATCTGTTTTAATTGTATAGAATCCAGAATCTTTATTTATTTTATAGTTTTCATTATCTTTCCAGTTAGCTCCTCTATGTGTACTAATATACATCTGATCTGATTTAGGCATAACTCTCTTATGGAATACAGCAGGTTCTTTAGGAAATCTTGGATCTTCATATACCATCCAAGAAGGTATCCTATCATATGTGTCTGTTTTTTTATTTAAATAAGATGGATGATTCCATTTATATAACTCTCGTGGTTTATCAGATGAGTGAGTATATTCATGTGTATATAAAGAAGGTCCATAGCCATAACCTTCAGGGTATACTACTACTTGACCAGTTATGCTGTCTGAAGTTGCTGCTGGAAAAAAACCAGAATCAGAAGTACCTGAAGTATTACTAATTTCTAATGGGGGTATGGCAGCAATATTTTCTTTTCTAAGTCTTGTAAGGTAGTCTGCATTTTTTTGTTGACCATTATAACTATTAAGAACCATTTGATTATACATAGGTGAATCATGCCAACCTTTAACAAAGTTCATTGCTTCATCAGCAAATTGAGGTTCCTCTTCTAAAGCTCGGTCATATGGAGTAAGTGCTGCTTTTCTGTAGTCTTCTCTAAATTGAGCTTCCTCAGCTTTCTCTTCTGGAGTTAAAGTTTTAAATTCATAAAAGTTTGTTGGATAATCAGGATTCCAAGGAGGAGGAGGATCTGTAGTACCACCATCTCTTAACCATCTTGGGTGTCTGGCCCATTCATCTGGATCTGGATAAGTAAAATCTATTTCACAAGGACATGTTCCATCTTTTAATCTTTGAGGAATACTTCCATCAGAACATGGTGGACATTCTTCAATCTGATGATCATCACAAGGACATGATCCATCTTCTAATTTATCTACTTTGGTTCCATCAGGACATATACAATCTTTAGGTATTCTTATATTTGTCAAATCTATATTTTGAATTTTATCTTTAACAGTACCTAATGGTACTTTTAAACCAAGACCACCTGTAAACTGATGAGAAAAAGCAAGTTTATTTGTTTCTCCTTGATCACTAGATTGTATTATAGCATCACCCATCTGTCCAGCATAATTACTTTGAGAATTTTCACCCATGCCACTAACAAACATTCCTCTCATTGGTTGAGCTGAATATCTTAAATCTCCAAAAATTTTACTGCCTGGAAGACGTTTTGTTAACCATTTTGGCTGCCATTCAAAACCAGTTTTAAAACCTAGATCAATATCACCCATTGCACCTTGTTGTTTTTTGCCTTTTGCAAGAGGATTTTCTATATCTTCATTGTATATGTCAGAAATTAAATTTTGAATAGCAGGGTCACTCATATTTACAGAATCACCTTCTAAATCTGGAATATCATTAGATTGTGTAAGCAATTGATATTCAGCTAAAGCATCTGCAGAATAAGCACCTGGTTTTATACCATGTGGACCAAAACTTCCTGATACTCCTATGTGAGGTTCAAAATATCCTTTTGAGTTACCCCTTTTTCCATCAAATCTAGGACCAACACTAAAATTTGCATTTAACCCATCAGATTGACTATAGTCACCTGATGCTTCAACAAAAACTTTATTCCAAGGAATTCCTAACATTCTATTATCTATAGTATTATTATATCTAATTCTTCCTCCAAAACTTGGAGTATTTGAATAATAATTAGTATTATTAGGATCATAGTTATAGGGCAATCCAACATAAGCATCATAACCAAGTTTTTGCATTATTCCCTGATTATCATTAAACTTACCATAAGGGTCAGCACCACCAGAAACACCAATATATGATTGAGGCATTCTTATTGTGTTAACTTTAAAAAAATCACTTTTTTCATCACTAAATGGATTATCTACATATCCCATATTACTACTTTGACCAGTTAAAGAGTTTCCATAAAATGGACTATATGTTAAATATGTTTTGTTTTTTCCTTTACTCGGAGGCCAAATAGGAGATCCACCACCAGCATAATCATCTAGTTCTTCTACTACGTAACCACCATCCACATATTTTTTTATTTCTTCTGATGTTAACTTTATTTCTATAGACTTATTAGTTTCTCCTCCTTTTCTATAAGCATCAATCTCACCAACACCTTTTAGAAAATCTTCAGGTATTGTTATTTTTTTATAAGTATGACCTTTAATTATAAGATCTTCTATTTCTAATCCTAATTTTTTTGCTATTTTTATATATTCTTCATAACCTCCTAGAACAGTTGCATGTTTAGATTTATAATTTCTTTTGTCATTTAATAATCCTTTTAAAGTTCCTTCTTTTTTATAAAGTTCATATCCTTTTTTTAATAGATATTGTTCTTGTTCAGGAGCATTCTGAAAAGAGTCACCATACATTTCTTCAGCTTTTTTTACAAACTCTTCAAAACTATTAGAATTATCCAATAATAGTTTTGACTCAGGTCCTGGTTGTTCTTTTTGTTCTATGGGGTTATAATTTTGTATTCTAGCAGAAGTTTCAACTGTTGGTATTGCAATATAATTTACATCTCCTCTATTAGCAGCATAATTTAAAAATTCTTGAAAAAATCTTTTTTTATGATTCTTATCTAATAAAACTTTTTGTTTGTAGTTAGGAGTATTTTCTTTAACTATTGGTTCTAACCTTTCTTTTAATACCTTAATATCATTATTTAATATATTAATTTCTTCTAAATTACTAAGTTTTTTTTCTTCTAATTGTTCTTTAGAATAATTTGAATTCCCATTATTAAAATTCTGTAGTTCTTGTGCAGTCAAATAATTTATAGATTCAATTTTTTTTGTTTTAAGAAGAATTTCACTTCCTATTACATCTGTTTCACGATTAATATTATACTTCCAATAATATTTACTTTGAAAAGGATCTGATTGTATTTGTGTTGCTAAAAGTATATCAGGAAAGTCACCATCTCTTAAAAAATGAATATGACCTAATGTTTCAGGAGGATTATTATGAGCATCAGAGCCTCCACCAAATAAATCTTTATTACTAAAAATAACAGTTTTATTTTCTAAGGGTGCATTTTTTATTGCTTCTTTATCACTTGTAAGGTTTTCTTCTGCTCCTCTTAACAAAGCTTCTAAATTTTGTTTATGCCCAATCTCACCAGGGGATAAGTTTTGTTTTGCATTAAGTTGTTGAATTTCTTTTGTAAATTGTTCAATTTTATTTTTTGATTTTTCTATTGCAAGTTCATACGCAGATCTGTCATACACAGATCTTTCAGATGCAGGATATCCAATTCGAGGAAGACCATAACCTGAACTATGGTCTACTATTGTTGTTTCTAATGGAATAATAGTTTCTTGTGTTTTTTTTCTAAAAAGATTAAAATCCATTTTTTTAGGAATGTTTTCCCCTAAAGTTTCTTTTAATAGTTCAACTTTTACATCACCTGCAGATTCTTTTTCTATAAATTTTAAAGCATTCTCTACATTAATTGTTCCATCTTTTGCAACTTGTGTCCATAAACCTTTTGGATTATTTAACATTGTAGATTTATATTGAAGTCCTGGAAATACTTCTCTTTGCCAAGGATTAGCTAATTTAGTCATATCAGGTACATTTAGCATAAGTACATTTGGATTTATTCCTAATTGTCTTGCTGCATCCATTCTTGTATTTCCTGAAAAAACTCTTTTGTTACCATTAGGAAATTGTAAAACCATAGGCATTTCCATATCTTTACCTAAACTTAACCCATCATATATTGAATTTATTGTTTCTTCATTTCTATATTTAGGCCAAGATCCATAAGTTTTACTTAAAGCAATAAGGTCTTCTTTTGTAGTTGTTCCACTTCTATATCCAATTGTTGCATCTATCTCTGGTGTTATTTCCTGAACAGTTGCATTTTTAACTGCATTAAGAAAAGAATTTTCATTAGGAAAAAAATTTTGATTTTTTAAAACTTGTTCAACATTAAACTCTCTTTGTAAAGTAGGTATACTTGGAGTTATCCAATTAACACTAGGAAGTTTTATAGCATTACCAAATGTACTTATAGTAGGTGTCTTTTTTACAAGGTCAAGTAAACCTTTATAACGTCCTATTGGAGGCCATCCTTTTGGAGGCCATGATTCCTCAGCTCCTCCTTCTACAAACTTGTGTAAACCACCTTCTGCAAAATTATATCTTAAATTTAATTTAGGTTGAAGCTTAATAGGATCTCTAACAAAACCATTTTCTCCTGGATATCCTGTAATAGCAGTGCCAACTCCTAAACCAAGATTTAAATTTTTAAAATCTTTAGAAATACCAGCTTCATATGCACCTTTAAAATATTGTCTATCATTAGATGATGTTGGTACTACACCTAAAGCATTTAAGTGTACTCCTGGTTTAGGAAAACCAAATCCTCCACCTCCAACAATATTTCCTTGATCACTATCTAAAAAACCATACTTATACATTCTAGGATTACCTCCTCGGAAACCACTTACATAAGCTGCAGGATTAACATTCTCCTCTGGATACCAGGGTGGTTTTTGCACTATAGAAGCAATCTGTAGACAATCTCCTGTTACAGGATCTTCTTGAAATCCTTCAGGACAAGGATTACCTCCTTCTACAAATTTACTTAGAGCACCACCATATTGTTTTTTAGGAACATATTGATTTATATAATCTTCATATGTTATGTTTAAGTCTTCTAAAAGAGTAGGAAATTTTTTTCTAAATTCATATTCATCATATTCTAAATTATATTGTTCTTGAGCTTTTCTATCTTTTCTACCATATTGACCTTTAAAATTAACTCTTCTATTTTCTTTTTCTGCATTTTCTAGTTCTCCTGGAATATAATTTCCTTCATCATCATAACTACCTTCATAGTATGATCTATCTAATCCTGTTTCTTTTTGTATCTTTCTATCTTTTCTAAATTGTTTATTAACAGTTTCACCTGTAATTGGATCCACCATAGTTGAATCTTTCATACCAAATTTTGGTATACGATATTTTTTACCATATCTTATTCCACCTGGACCAACATCCATTTTAAAAGGATTATTAGGAATAAAAATATCATATTTGTGTTTTAAAGAACCTGTTTTTCCAAAACGTCTATTATTACTTTCAACTGGTTCATAAGAAGGAGCTTCAAGATTTTCTAATGCTTCATTATATGCATCAGCACCTTGTAATTCATAATCTTGTTGTTGTATTAAACCTGGTTTTAAAGTTGGTAAATTTAATAGTTCTTCTTCTTTTTTTAACCATAGCTCTTTTGGTTCTGCCCAAGATGGCGTATACTTATCATATTGTGAAATATATGCAGCAATCTTATCTGCTTTATACCCAATTAAACCCTTTTCATCTTTAAATATGTCTTGACCTTTGGCAATGTCATGTCCTTCAGCATCTTGACCAGATACCCACTTACGATTTTTATTTACATTAAATTCATTTGTTATATATCCTGGATTTTCTACTTCAGATTTTACCATCTTATCAATTTGCTCATCAGTAAGTTCTGGATAAAACTTTTTTAAATAAGTTCTATTTACATCATCTTCTATACGTGAAGTATTAGGTTTTTTGTATATAAAATTACTTCCATTCCAATTTCCAGAAAACTGTTCTGTTGTAGGATCAGAAGAAAGTTGACTATGATAACTCCAACTTGATGGTGGATATTTTTGAAAAAAAGCATTAGATTTATCAAAAGGTTTAAAATATTCAGTATTTTTATAAACATCATTATTTACTATTTCATTATTATCTGATATTAAACGATATGAATGTTTTGCTGCTTCAGCATTTGTTAAACTTTCAATAAATTTTGTTTTACTACCATATGGACCAATATTAACATCATTTTTAAAATCTTCTGTTTCTGGATAAGTTTCATAAAAGCTAGATACTTGACCTTGAAAATCATATGGTAATTGCTTATTATAATTGTCAGTTTCTCTTATAATATTACTAGATAAATCTTTTTGTTTATTATAAGGTAAGTCACTATATTGCCATAAAGATTGTCTAATTAACCAATCTTGATATTCAGAATTTTTTGAAAGATCTTCATCTGCATTATAATAATTAATTGTTCTTTTAACACATTTTTCTCCATCCCAATATTCATCAGTTTGACAAGGTGAAATGTTTTGCAAACCACCACCTTCTGCATAATACTTAGCATTAGGATCAAATACTTTATTCTTTCTAGACTTAGGTTTTGCAAATAAATAATTTTGTGTAAAAAATTTGTTAGTTGCATCTAAACTTCTAGAATAACTTTTAGACAGTAAACCTTTTTTACTTGGTTTTGGCATTGATATAAGACCTTTTGTTCTACCTCCTTTTCTCATCTGAGGAAACTCATCTACATAGTCTGCTCCTGGAAACTGATAGTTTTGACCAGGTTGCATCATTTGTGGTTGACCTACATTAGGTTTACCTAATACAGGATAGGGTACTCCTTGCATAGTAATATCTTCACTAGGTATTCTAGTGTTTTGTCCAGGATATTTTAATTGACCTTTTGGATCATAGATTATATCCTTTTTATTAGGGGGTACTTTTGCACTTCCTAATTTTTTTAATGCGTCTATAAGAACTTTTTTATTATACATTATCTAGGAGAAAAATTAGTTTTACTATTACTCATTTTTAATATCATGTTTACATCATCACACTGTTCTTTTTTTAAAGATACAAAATTTAAATAATGTCTTAATTTTTTTCTTTGAAAATCATTTTTATTATAATCTAAATTATTTGGATTAAGAATTCTTGTAAATCCGTTAGGAGAAGTAATCCATGTATTTTGTGAAGAGTAGTTCCCTAACAAAGTAGTAGTACCTGGAATCAAAGGACCTGTTGGTGGATAATCTGAACCTATTGGAAACTCATCTCTATTTTTTGTTATATCCCAAAATTGATTAAACCTGTATTTTTGTTCTTCTTTAGAGCAAAGAATATCATATGCATTTTGACTCGGATTTAATTTTGGAAATGTTAAACTAAGATTAATATCATTTTTAGGATAAATATTTAAATTTAAATAACCTGTAACTTGTTCTGTGTTATGTATAACAGCAGTATCAAAATTATAATCAAGAACATGATGTTGATCAATACAATTTATAGAATTTCTTCTATAACATTCTAATATATATTCTATAGTTCTAGTTGTCATTACTGATTGACCGGTTACTACTGGAAACTCAACTTCCCAACCAAACTGATCTCCATAATAATTACAGAAACCATCACAAATATAATTATGTTTCCATATACCTGTATTTTTAGTACTTAGAAAAATATCTTTAGTTGGTATAAGTAAGTCTGGTACCCAGTTATGAAAAGAAATCCAATACTGAGCTTTAGGATCATAACTTATAGTCCATGATGCATTTTCAAATAAATAAGGATCTCCTAAATTAAATCTTAAATTTTTATTACCATCTAAAATAAAATCATCTTCTGAGCCTGCACTATTAACAGGTCTATAAGTAACTCTATTTTTAAACTCATCTTTTAGTCTGTAATCTTTTTTAGAAAAATATAAAATTGAATTAGTACTATCATAAGTTGATTGACATCCGATACCTACTACTGGATTATCTTGCCATGGATAATCTGGAAAATCTTCAGTAAGTTTATAAGGTAAATATAAATTAAACCACCATTTTAAACCAGCTTGAGAAATTTCTGTTAGTTGTTCACCATAAGAAAAAATACGTCCTTGGTTTTGTGAAATATAAAATATTCCTGCAGGACATGAAATAACTGATAACCTATTTTGTGATGAGCCGTATTCATATGATTGATCTGCATTTGATATGGACTGAACAGGTTGACTAAATAATCCACCATCTCCAATAGTAAGTTTAGTTCCTAAAGTAGTTTGTAACTGATCAGTACCCTGAAACATCATAGGACTTTCATTTTTAAATGTAACTATTACACCACTTTTATTTATTGCTTTAGCTCCTGATATTTTACCTTTAAATTCTTTATAGTTATTTATTAAGTAAATAAACCAACTATCTTTTGTAGCTCTATCTTGTTGAGGTAATGAATAAATAATCCTATCAGGATAATATGTAAAACATAATTTAGCTACATTTGGATCATAATATCTTGATTGAAGAATACCTTGTGAAAAATATTGATTATAAAGTTTTGAAACACTTGTTGAATAATCATAAATAAATTCACTAAGCTTACCCATAACTTCAGGGTTCATATTAAACATTAATTCATAATTTGTAAATCTATAAGGATCAAAATGTTTACCACCGTCATTTATACTTTGTTTTCTGAAGTCAACAATAACTTCGGACTCAACAAAGAAATCTCTTACTCCTGAATTAGCAAGATAAAAATATGCATCCTTTACAGTAAACATTCCTTTATAAGTATTTCTAAAAACATTTAAAGCAGGAATACCCCAAATATCTCCACGTTCAGTATCATTAGTGTAGTCATAATATCTACTACTAGTAACATAATAGTCCATGTTATAAAAAGCACCTGGCATTGATCCTGTTCCAGGCATACTAGGAGATGAAACAGTTATAGCTTCTGTTAAAAAAGATACATCATAGTTTATACTATTTACATTAAATCTTGTAGCTGGAATCATATTTCTTAAAAAATAATTATATTCAAATCCATCAGGTTGAGTATATAACCAATCAAAATAGTACATCATATTATTTTTTTCAGTATATCTATTAATAGTAGTATCCCCACCAAAAATTATTGGAGATTTATTAATTGTTCTAAAATTATAAGTTATGTTATCTATAGGACAGGTCCAATTTGTAGAAGCAATATTATAGTCTGATAATTTTTGCTCACATGAAGTAATTGTTGTTTGAAACTCACTTCCTAAAAATCCATATTGATTTCTAACACGAACTTTAAGAGCTCCGTAATGACTTGCAATTGGAAGACTGAATGGTTTAACTTTTTCTCTATCTGTAAAATCAGGTAAATCTGTATTTATAAATGCTGGATCTGAAGTATTTTGAACTATAGTACCTAAAGTAACTAAAGATTTATCTTGAAAACCTGATGTAATAAGATTAGGTCCTATGGTAACTCCATCAGGATAAGCAGCATTAAAATAAGGTCCTGACTTTGTTCTTACAAAAACATTATCAGATCTTTTTAAATTATTAATTACATAACTTTTATAAGCTCCTAAATAATCTTGATAAGTAGAAACTTCTTGCAAATTATCTCTTTGGTAAAAACTATCTTCTATACTAAATCTACTTAAGTCAGTTGAACTAGGTTTTTGCATATCTCCATAATAACCATGACTTATTTGTTGTAATGCATATTGTCTAAATGGAGTAAGTGCATACAATATTTTTAATGTAGTATTAGCTCCTTGTGAAAAGTAAAATGAAATTTGATTAAGTGAACCAAGTATCCTTGTAACAGGATCTAAGTATGCAAAAGCAGGTAGTTCAATTGAACCAGAAATTGAACTAAATGCTGAACCAGTAGTAACAGCCTGAGAATTAATTGCATTTATAAGAGCTAGGTCTGCAGCAGCAACTTGTGTATTTTCATAACCACCTAATAACATTAAACCTACATCAGCTAATGATTGACCTGAACTATAATATGTAATTAGAAAACTATTATATAAACCTACGTCAAGGTATAATTGATTTAGTGCAGCAATTTGTGCAGCAGAAGCCTGCGTTATACCACCAGCACCAGGTAAAGATGTTCCAGGATTAATATTTTCACCCACACCTGCTGGACCTAATGACTGATTAATTGGACCAGCTCCTGCTAGTCCTCTCAGCTTTTCATTATATGTTGAAATTTCTGGACTTGTTCTTGTTCTTTTACCAATCATAGATATTATAGCTTCTGCTACACCACCTATAATTATAGCCATTGTAGATGCATTAGATAAAAGTTTAAATTTAGGGTGTCCACTTGGTTCTATAAAATTCATATCGGCATAACCTAATAATGTTCCATATAATTTAAATTCTGTATTAGATAAAAATGGAGTACGAAACATTGTATCTGGAGAATGAAAAGTAAATATGTCTGTAGGCATATCTTGATTTACTGTTAAACCAGCAGATGTAACATTATGTATGTAAGGATCATTAAAATTATAATTATGATCAGATGTAGTAGTACTAAAACCAATAGGTTGAATAGTATTGTATGGATAATTAGCATATAAACCAGTTCTATTTTTTACTAAAGTACCTCTTAACTTATAAGTTTTAAAATTATTTACCATTCCTTTAGCAACAATAGTTTTGTTACCTTCACGAGTACCACGTAAAATTTCATAACCGGCAATACCTGGAATATCTTTTCCTGTTTGATCTTTTGGACATATAATATTTTCAAAATTAACACCCATTAATCTTATAAAAAAAGAATCTCCTCCTGTTGGTGAATTATTATTAGGTCTAAAATGTAAAGCATCTTGAGTAGTACTATTATTAATATAATTTTCTGGAAATTTGTGATGTCTTATTTTTTTCCCACATAGATCATAGAGACCTTCTGTAGCATTTGGAGGTATTTGTGCTGCAGATCCTGTCCAACAATATTCACTTGGATTCCATATATCAGGTCTATTATCAGGATATTCTTCAGTAGATTCCCAATAACCCATGTCACCACCTGCAATTACAACACCTCCGTCATCTAAAACCCATTGACCACTTCCATTTAAAACTGCATTAGGTATGTTTGTTGGATATCCGGTTTGAGTTGCTGTATTATATATTTCAAATACTTTATCATCTGTTGCTAAAGCATTTCTATCATTTACTTGAGTTGTCTCAGGTACTGTAGGCCCTCCTGGTATAGTAAAATTTCTAGGAGCTCTTCCAGGTATATGATAAGAAGATGTTTTGTCTCCCGTATCATATATCCATCTAATATAAAATGTATATACCTCATCTCTTAAATAATTAGTTTTATTACCACCTTTCATATAGTAGTCAGCAGGATATTCAGTACTTATCCATTTTGTTCTAATCATATTAGCCAACGGTTGATAGTTAAAATCAAATTTAGATTTAGGACCGATTCTGAGTAAGTAATTATTTACATTTGTAATTTGGTCGGAAGTTTCAAATACAGGTGTTCTAATTGGTAATTCTTCTAATGGAATTTTATCAAAAGTTGGATTAATTTGATCAAAAGCTAATCTTGTTGTTTGAGTAGAATAAATACCCATATCTGTAGCAACCGTTTGTTGATTTGTTGATTCTACAATAACTAAATTAAACTCATCAAAATTTATGTTATCTGTTTCTAATTCAAGATTTAATGAACCTTCTAAATCAGCAACATTATAAATAAATTGAAAGTTACTTTGTGAAAACCAATCTGTTACTTTCTTACCTTTAATTGTATATGCAATAATTACAAAATAAGTTCCATTAGCAAGAGTTCCACCAGATTGACCAAGTGATAATTTAAGACAAGGTGTTGTCATTAATCTTGCTAATCTTATTTTATCACAGTTTAAACTATTAACTTGATTACATGTAATACATGCATTTACTGGAGGACAACCTAGTGGCCATACTCCTGGAGATGTTTGAGTACATCCTGCATTATCAGTACATAGTTTATACCATTCAACTCCTGGCCATAAAAATGTTGTGTCAGAACCATTACTGTAATAGTTCATATTTGGAACAAGTCCAACCCAAACATAATTAAGTGTTGGCCAAGTTTGTGGATCACCAACATTTAAAAATCTATCAGGATTTAAACCATCTGCCCAATACACTTGCCATGAACAATCTTCTTTTTCTCTTGATGCTCCTGATATTAAATATCTTTTATCAAAACCTAAACAAGCATCTTGTACAATTTCTCTGTATATACATGAATCTTCTTCAAGTAATCCGATTTCAGAAGTAATTCTATTTCCAATAACATCATGACCAGCTGTAAATACTATCCATTTATCAGAAAATAAATATATAGCACCAATAATATATTTATTTACTGCTGTTACAGGCATTGTTCTTCCAACAGTTGCACATAAAATATTAGAAGTTTCATTTGATAGTGTACCTACGTCACCTTCACTTGTATTATTTACAACATTTATTGCATGTGTCCACATACCTTCAGTTACAAAAGAAGGATCTGAATCTTTGTTTAAACCCTTTGTAAAAGAATTTGTTAAAATTTTATTTGTATCTTGTAATCCTTTTTCTTTTGCCATGATTAAATAAATATAATTATAGACTACGTTCTTCTAATATTTATGATTATTTGGAGCATGACTCATGAACATTGAATAATATTTATTATACATAGCTTTTCTATTTGCTAACCAAAGATCTTCCATTTCTTTAAAATTTGGTGTATTAACTAAACTAAGTGCATTGTTTCTTGCTTCTCTTAGTCTTGCTTCAATTACTTGCATTCTTGCAGTAACATCTTCTCCGTTTATAAATAAGTTTTCAAAAATTCTTTGTTTTAATGCATACTCATAATAATCATTTAATAGTTCATGATCAGGTACCATTAAATTTCCGTCATCATCTGATAGATCACCTTGATAATTTAAATAAACTTTACAGGTATCTCGTGTAGTAAATAAAAAACCACCTTTTATCCAACCTTCATCTAAACTATTTACATATAAATTTGGACAGTCACACGAAATTTCTTGACTAGTTCTCATTCTTAATGGAAGCAGTGTACTATAGGTTCTTGTTTGTCCAGTAGTTACTACTTGAATAAGTTCAGATTTTTCTCCCTTACAGTTCATAAAAACTCTTGGTCTTATACAAGTATCTCCATAAGGATTAAGTGGATCATATGAGCTAGGAATAGTGGGTGTGGAGCATTCTGTAGGGCATGTATTAGTAGGACAAGCTGCAGTATGATTACATGGATTAGAATTACATGTAGAACAATTAATTGTAATTGGTGCACATACATTAACACTAGACGGAGTTTCAACATATGGAATTTCTTGTATATTAGTTCCACCTTGCATTCCACCATAACCTACACTTTCAGTATAAGAACCACATAACATTGCATAATTAAATACATAAAAGTCATCTGGTAACTTTACTCTACCATGAGTTACTTCTAATACAACTTCTTTAGTTTGATTTATTCTCAAACCTAATTGATAGTTTACCTTACGAGTTACTTTAATTAACTGTTGAGGTTCAATCATATTTTCTAAAGCAAATGTATGCAAGTCAATAGTAACATCTTCCAGCAACTGGTCAAATGTTCTATATTTAAGTGTATAATTAAAGTCCATTATCTAAGTATATTTTGACTATCATCAGCACCATCAGTAGGTACTTGCATAGTCATTGTTAATTCTTTAATTACAAACTGCTCTATTTCAGAAAATAAATATTCTGGAAAAAGTAGTGGATCATCTTGTCTTACTAGACATTCATCAATATCACATGCATCTACCTTACCTTCAAATATTGCTTCAATTCTTATGGCCTCCCAATCAATGTTAGGACAATATAGATAACCATTAAGATACCAGAAGTATGGTCTCTTATTATATTTAAAAGTAGTAGATTTAGTTATTGAAACCCATGTACCTGGATCTGTTCTAAACATTTCTATACTACCATCTATTGAAGATACAGTACGAATAACAGGACCTAATGCACCATCAAATATTGTAGGTAGTTTTTCTTTGGTTCTTTTAAAATAACAATTAGAAAATATACCTACACAACCAGCTTCAACTTTATCAACATCAATAAGTTCAGCATATGGAAGTACTTTAAATATAGAACTAATTTTCATTAATCTAAATTGGTTGTCTTCTCTCTTTAAAAGAGTTTGACCATATTTAATTATTGAAGAATAAATTGTTCTATCAGTTAAAAAAGAATCTTCATTAACTGCTTTTAATGTAGTTCTAATTCTTGATATTGCGTCACCAATGCTTGTCATATGTCAAATTCATTATAGCTCTTTAAAGCTGTGTTAGTTGTTTTTTTAAGGAAGTCCTTATAAATTATATTATTGTAAACTTTATCAATTTTTGCTTGTGATAAAACTTGCACATACATATTCCAATTATCAGGATATGTTTTAGCAACAGATCTTTTAAAATCTCTGCATGCAACAAATCCCCAAAATTCTCTATTCTTTATTTTATGCTTGGGAGCATAATTAGAAAAAAATATTTTTGCAAGTTTACCATCAGTTTCCCAGTTATTGTTTGTTACTTTTACACCATACTTTGAAGATTTAGCAAAATCAATATTATCTTTTTTACTTCTTTGACATGTACCTATAAATAGCCAACCTATCTGTTCTGGTAATTGAACACCATCTCTTGTATCAATTATTGTTTGACATAATACTTGGTTAAATCTTTTTATGATTTTTCTAAGTATTTTGTTATCCAAGTCTTTATACTTAGGATGTGTTTTTTTAAAGTTTTCAAAGAACTCTTTATTTAAAATAGTATTAGCACTAGGTCTATACCTTGCAGCTTTTACATTTGGTTTGTTAAACTCTTTCATAATAATATACTAAAAATAATTGACATTTACAAATGTAATAAAAAAACAAAACCCCCACAAGTGTGAGGGCTTTGCTTGTTTGTTACAGAAACCAACAAACCTGCAACTTTTTTTTATCCTAAAATAGTAACTCTATATGCTCCTAAAGCACCCGGAAAAACTTCTGTAATAACAATTGTGTTAATAGTATTAATAACATATGTATAATCAACACCCTGAACAAAAGCAATTGCTGGTGGTACAACATCTTGAACAACACTAACAACTAAATCTATTGTACCTAAATTGTGAAGAATTGTTTGATTACCTGATAATCCACTTGATATAGCTTTTTGTAGAGTTGCCGAAATTGTAAGTACACCAACAACAGAATTTATTGAAATACCTGTACCTGCATTTATACCTTTTATTGATAAAGTAGGGCCTGTACCATCTTCCACTAAAGAATAAGTTCCACCTGCTGATGACAAAGTAACTTCAGAACCCCCAACTGTTTCAATAATATCTCCACTTGCTGTTGTAGATAAAGTATATGTAGGAGCACCTGTAAAAGTTCCTGCACCATAATTATTTAATTTTAATTGACCAGTACTTTTTAAAGTTAAATGATCAACTGGATTTACAGTACCACCTGGCTTACCTTGAATTACAAATTCAGAAGTCATTAATGATTCAGAAGTATTAACTACTGTTTTAGATATTAATCTATTAGTAATGTAACCTGTTCCTATAGTTGCATCACTATTTGCAAATTCAATTGCTATACCTGACCCTGCATTAATATTATCTGTATTATCTACTCTTAATGCAACTTGTGTTGTTGTTGATGCTGTTTTTGATGATTGTATATGTAATGTAGGTGTAGTTATTTGAGGTGAAATTGCATTTATATTGTTATTTTGACTTTTAATTAATAATGTTAAACCACCATCAATATTACTTGACAAATTTTCAAAATAAACTGCTGGATTTGAAATATTATATCTGTTTGAATATGCTTGTATAGCTGGTGCTGTAGTAGAAACAGCTGGATCATTAATTAATAATGTAGGAGCATTATTTATTGTAGATTTAAATAATGTTAATGCAGGTACTGTAGTACTATTTATATTTAAATTAAATGTAGAATTAGTAATAGTTGTATTTTGAATTAAAGGTCCACCTAGTTGTACATTATTTGAAGTGGGACTCATTGTAAGTCCGTTGTTTGCTGTTGTAATAAAATCACAAAAATAACTTACTATATCTTCTAAAGCTTCATTAATACTTGAATCTTCAGTAACAACAATATCTTCTCCACATAAAATTTCTGATATAGGAGGCAAACAAAAATAAGAAACAATATCTTCTAAAGCTTCATTTATACTAGAATCATAATCAACAACAATATCACCATTACAAGTAATTTCTGGTATAGGCGGTAAACAAAAGTACTCAACTATTTGTTCTAATACCTCTGTCCATGTAGCATCATTATAAACAACAATATCACCATTACATAAAACATCAGGACCAGTATATATAATACAATCTGAAGCTAAAACTTCTTGACAAGGTATAGGATCCGGACATCCAGCAGGAGTAGGACATGGTGGAGGACTAGTTAAAAAACTATCCTTACATCCACATTTATTACATTTGTTATTACAACTACTGTAGTTATGATTACAATTGGTACAAGTACTATTAGTGTTATTACAACTCATTATATTTTATATTAAGGTATTACACATGGTGTTGGTGTTGGTATAGAAGTAGCACAAGGACTTATACATGTTGTATATGAATCTAGTTTAATCCAGCCAAAACCACCAACTTGTTCTTCATCAGATGCTTGACACGTAAATGGAAAAGTATATGTATCACCTGATACAGGCTCTACTCCATATTGTAACCTTACATTTTGTAATCCAGAAGTTGGTGAACTATTCATTACACTAGTTGCAGCTCTATAAAAAGGAACATACTCACCACTTTGTACATTTGAAATAAGATTATTTGCTAATGATGTTCCATAAATACCAGATACAACACCAGTTGCTGATTCTTCAATATCGCGAACTAATTGAAAAGTTAATTTTTTATCAAATGAAATTATTGGTTTAAAAAGAGTAGTTAAGATACTAGTTGTTGTTGAAGCGGTAGCTGATGTCATTTGAATATTTCTCCAAGCAATTTCAAAATTAAATGAATAATCATCATCAAGATCTATACCTAATGGTAATACACTTGCTGGAATAACAGAATTACCTTGATTAAAAGTAATTGAACCACCTCCACTAAGAACTACAGAACCTGCTCCAGTTTCTGCAGGTTTTACACCTGTTAATGCTGCATATGTACTTATACTTGGTGATTGATAATCCCAAATAATTGGTTGATCTGATATTGCATTTGCTAAAGGAACCATAACTGTTCCTTTAAAATAAAGTACATTTCCAATTCTTCTAACTTTAGGACGTTGAGAAATAATATTTGGACCATACCAATCAAAACCATTTAAATTTTGCCAACCAGAATCTTGCACTTCAGCACTAAGAACATTTAAAGAAGACAATGTTAAATTAACAGTGTTTGTATCTAGAACAGTTAATGGTGCAGATAGATAATCAAATATATCACAAAGTACAATCCAAATATTAGTAATAGCATCGGCTACTGTTGTAGGAGAACCTATCCACGTACTTAAATATTCTGTACCAAATGGAACAGGGTAATTTGATAAGGTTGGTGTTGCTGATGTTATACATTGACTTCCTACTGCAGAAGATATATCTGCAGGTAAACCTGTTGACTGTAATAATGCACAATATCCATATATGTCATTATTAACAAGAGCAAATAATATAGTATCAATTGTATATGCATTTCCTCCAATTACTGAAGCATTATCTAATGTACAGTCTACTATGAAACTAGGTAGTGTAAATATTGGGGGTGCTATTCCTTCTAATATTGTAACTCTTATATCTAAATTATCAATTTGAATTTGTAAATCAGCAATTTGATCTATCAGAGAACATATTCTTAATCCTATAACAGTTACATAATCAGTTAATGACATTACAGTAATTCTGTTAACTACAAAACAAGGTGCTATAGTTATTAATACATCATCAGTTTTACCAGTTGTATCTGTTGGAGACAATCCTTGTAATAAACAAATTTGTTCTATTAAAAATTGTAACAGTTCTTGAAAAGTTTCTGGTTTACAACCAACTAAATTAAAACAAGAAAGATCATAATTTGTAATAGAAAGTTGATCCATTACATTACATAACTCAGTAGCAAGACTTGCTATTACATCTGATATTGTATCTCCTTTACAAAGTTTAATACAATCTAAATCTGGTCCTTGCCAAATAACACAGTTAGATGATGTTGGACTACAGGGAGAGTTATCGTAATTTAGTGGTTTCATAAGTTTACTATTAATATAATATACAAAATTTTATTAAGATTTGCAACTATTATTTATTATTAACAAGGATTGATTAATGTTGTTAAACCTACTTGCCAATAGTCTTTGGTTGCACAAGTAATAAATTTATTTGAACTTCCACCTACTGTTGTTATATATTGAATAGATGACGGATCTACATAGTTTTTATTTGTTCCATCCCATTCTTCTATACCCATTTCTGTTGCAACATCATCAATTCTATTTGCATAACCATAATATGGAACTGGTGGAGTACCAATTGAACCAGATGCAAAAACTAAACCAATAATTTTTCTAACTCCTCCAAAATCAGCAATTAATGCTGAACCAGAATCACCAGGAATAATAGGGTTAGGACATATAGGTGATAAAATAGGATCATTTTCAGGTTTAACAAATGTAATTTGATCTTGAAAATTTACAAATGTTTGAACACCCTGTAATGGATAAGGTATAGCAAAAGCTGTAAATAAAGCAGATATTCTCATTGGACATGTTACACCTCCTTTAGGACCTGTTGTTCTTCCTGAACTATAAATCACAGGATTAGTTACAAGTAAATTATCTATTTCTGCAGTAGTTGCAAAAGGTAAAGGATCAGTATATGCAACACCAGCTTGCATTACAGAAGTTGATATAGGTGCTGCACTTATATCAGCTTGATTTACAGAAAAAATAGCACAATCTACTTTATTAGGAGTAGCTAAGTGTATTGGAACATATCTTAATGTTTGTCCAACTATAAAATTTGCAGGAGGTACTGATAATGGTGGCCACTCTCCATGTTGATATACACTATCTATTGGAGCATATTCATTTTTAATTAAACTTCCTAAATTTCTGTCTGAAGTATAAAAAGCATCTTGTATTAAAACATGATTATTTGTTACACCAACTAAAGCTTGAGTTTCAGTGTGAACACCTATAAAACCTAATGTACCTACAAAACCAATTTTATTAGTTGATGTTATTGACAAACCTCCAACTAATGGTCTTGTAAATGCTCTATTTACTGTTGAATTTGAACCTGCATTTTGACCACATACTCCATTACAAACTAATAATTCTGGTGTACTTGCTTCAAAAACATCAGTTTTTAAAACTTGATTTTCTACTGTAATTGAACTGGGAATAATTTCAGAGTTTAAAAGTTCAGTAATTGGTTTTTTTTGGTTTACACTAAAAAGAATACATAACTCATCTGTTTGAACATTATTAACAAATTTATAGCCGTATGAAATACTATTAACATTAAAAGTATTTGTTTTTGCTAATTCTAGAATTTTTAATTTTATAGCATTCATTTTTATTTATATTAGTTTAATTAAATTATATCAAAAGTTGTATATATAGTATTTGCTGAGCCACAATTATTTTGACAAAGAAGTAGTGTAGGATATTCTCCTCCAGATCCAGATACAGGAACACAATTACCATTAGTGCAATTATATGTAGTAACAGGTACTGGTATACAAGCATTTGTACAAGCATCTAATGTAGGATATGTTCCACTAGGTCCAGATACAAAAACGCAATTACCATTAACACAATTATAAGAAAAAACAGGTGGAGGCACAGGTATTAAAGAATCTGTACATATATCCATTATGGTACCATCTAGTCCACCCGGACCTGCAACAGTTAATGTTGTAAATGGTACTGAATTACTTATTGTAAAAATACCGTTACCAACTGTAAGGAACCCACTCGAATATTGATCACATAAAAGGGATGTGTTTGCTGCTGTTATTGTATTACCACTAATTACTCCACAACAATATTGACAAGATGAAATTCCTGGTAATCCACTTCCCGTATTTGTTGTAAATGTAAATGATTCTGCAAATGGGTATATAAATGAAGGAATGGGAGGTGGAATTATTGGGTTAGAAGCTTGATATGCATATAATCTTATTACAATATTATTAACAGGTACACTAAAAGTTAATGTGTAGATAAATGGTTGAAGTGTAAATATTGCTCCTGAACCCGACGAACCAAACGTAACAGTACTCATTGTTGAAGCTGGTGATGGGAGAGGACATAAAGGTCCAAGCATACCGCCAGTAGTAATACCAATAGTACCGGAACCACTTGCAGATATTACTACACTATTATGTGTTACAGAATTACCAACTTGAGGTAATCTTCCCGCGGTTGTACAAGGAGCACAAGGTGCAGGTATTACAGAATCTGTACATATGTCCATTAGGGAACCTGCTAGTCCACCAGGACCTACAACAGTTAATGTTGTAAATGGTGATGAATTACTTATTGTAAAAATACCGTTACCGGTTGAGTATGGAGATGTATATGGAGGGAGTGTACTATCACATAAAGGTGATTCTGTGTTTCCTGCAGTTATAGTATTTCCATTAATGGTTCCACAACAAAACTCACAGGATGAAATTCCTGGTATCCCACTTCCTGTATTTGTTGTAAATGTAAATGATTCTGCATAAGGGGTCATAGGTGGGTTAGTAGCGTTATATGAATATATCCTTATTACAATATTATTAACGGGTACACTAAAAGTTAATATGTAGGTAAATGGTTGACTTACTAGAATACTAATAGCACCCAACCTAACAGTATTTGTTGCACAAAAGGGCATCGGAAGTTGACATGTAACTCCCCTAAAAGAGGACCCAGTAAACAAATCAATAAATCCAGTACCGGTTGCAGATATTACTACACCATTATATGTTACCGAATTACCAACTTGAGGTAATAGTCCTGCAGTTGTACAAGGAGCACAAGGTGGTGTTGGTGGTGGTGGTGATACACATACTTCTTCACAAGCACTTAAAGTAGGATAAACTCCTGATCCATCACCAGGATCTGTACAATCACCTCTAAAACAATTATAAGAAACTTGAGGTGGATCAGTACAAAAATTTCTACAATCAAGTAATGTTGGATAAACACCTGAACCATCACCTGGATCAGTACAATCACCATTAAAACAATTATAAGAAATGTTAGGTGGTGGAAAAGTACAAGCATCATCACAAGCTAGTAGTGTTGGGTATACTCCTGATCCATCTCCTGGATCACTACAAACTCCATTAAAACAATCATAAGAAACAATAGGTGGAAATGCACTAAAAGTTGTGTATATAGTATTTATAACTAATGGAGGAAGTGGTGGTATTGGTACTGGTGAACAAGGATCAATAGTTACTTCAAGGTCATTTCCAATTCCACCTGCATACAGTAATATATTTCCTTGTGTTACTCTTAAAAATGTTACATTAGTATGACAACCACCATCAAATCCAGACTCACAAGAACAACTAGGTGCAGTACAATTATATAATTGTTTAGAGCATTTTGCAGAAATAGTAATTAATCCACCACTTGTTGCATCTGCTAGTGCTTGTGCTATATCTTCATCAACAACAACTCTACTATAACGTGATAAAGGATTACCAGTCCAAGATCCACCAGTTAAAAAACCTGGTGTGTTATCGTAATCACCACATATAACAGTACCATAAGATGTAGTTGATCCAGTTGTAATATCACCACCAGCATTATTCATTTTTGATTCTCCAAGAGAAACTGAATCAGCTTCTAATTCAAAAAGTGCATTATCACAAGTATGACAACCTACACCTAAACCACATGTAGCAGTTGGATCACCAAGACCAATATTTTGCCACTCTAATGGTAATAATGCTATATCAGAATAGTCCATTAAATATATAGTTTCAAGAACAAGACCAAAAAAACAATTTGGTGTTTCTTCAATAGGAGGAATTATACATTGTAAATCTATTAATTCTTTTTGTACAATATATCTTTCATCATCTTCCGGACAACAGTTTGATATTCCATATCTTAATTGTAGAACTTGTTTATATAAACTTTCTGCAGCTTTACAAGAAACTTCTTCATATTTCCAAGTTTCACATGCACATGTTTTATAACCTGGTTTTATAACTTTTTGTTTATTTTTTACAGCAGGACATCTACCATTTGTACAGTTACCAAAATATTCTATTGTATATTTAAATTCAGTTGTTACATAAACATCTTGATTTGGAATACTTGAACTTTGTTGCCATGTTCCTGTTGGACAATCACAATCTCCATTACAATTAATAAATCCAATAGTAGTATAAACAGGTGGTAATACCAATGGAGTAAAATTCTTACTTAATATCCATTTTGTACCATCATAATATATATATAAATTATTTCCTGCATCTTTCCAAGTTGGTTTATTATTTACAATTACAGGTCCTGGATGATTTACACTATTTTGATATACTATAATATTTGAAACAACTCCTACAGAAGATGTTATAGTTACTATAAGTTCATCACAAGGTTCTGGTGCATACCATCTTATTAAACATAATCTTTTACTTTTTTTACCAGGCAGTAATGTTAAAGTTTGTAATATACCTTCACAATCTAAATACTTATATGTTATAGCTATATTATTATAATTTTTTATAGTACTACAAATACATGGAGCATTTGTTAAACAGTCTATACATTCAGTATAAGAGTTTAAAACATCTGATATAACACCAGCTCCACCATCTCTAATAGTTTCAGTTACTGTCCAACATGTTTCAGGACACCAATCTAATGTAATTATTTTATCAACATAACTTGAAAGATCAGTATATGTTATTATATCTAATTCAAGTCCTAAGCAATCTTCTAGTAAATAATATTTTCTATAACATAATTCACAATCTAAATAATCTTCTATAACTACAACAGGCGTATCTGATGGTATATTACCATCAATTTCAGATACAAGCCAACATTTTTCAGGACAGTCTTCTCTTCTAATTACTCTATCTACATATAGACTTAAATCATCTGATGTATAAGAAAATGTTGTACTATCTTCACATAATGTAAGTTTATAATTTATATTAGGTAAACATGCTTCACAACATTCACTTACTGTTAGTACTGTTACATTTATTGGACAAATACATTCTTCAGGAATTAATATTTCCCAACATTCTGTATGACCAAGTATTGTAACTACTTGTCCAAGATTAGCAGGTAATGCTAATGATGGTGAGTTAGAATAAATAAAATTAGATGGATTAAAACATTCTTGTAATAAATAACATGGTGGTGGTGTACAAATATATTCTGTAATTTCTTCACAAGTTTCTGGATCAAAAAAAGTAGTTTCAATACAATCACCGTTATTAGATATAATTAGAGGTGTTGTAGCATCTCCTACAAATACAACAGGATAACTTTGAGAACAAAAATTTGATGTTGATATTCCTGGATTTGGAATTAAAACATAATTACCAGAACAATCAATGTATTCAATACGTTTAATATTACCTGTTACTGTATAACATGTACAATCACAATCACATAGTGGATCTAATACATCATATACTACTTCTATTGCATTTGTACAATCAAACTGTGTAGTATTTTGAACAAATACACAGACATCAACAATATTATCTTCTGGATCTAAACTACTAACTATAATGTGTTGTCCAATAAAAGCTGTTAAATCTGTTGATGTAGTAAATAAAGGTTGAGAACCATCACATGACCAAAGTGTAAAACATAGTGCATTACACTCAGGACAATCATCTATATAATTTAGACAATTACTATCATATGGAGGAATAATTGAAGAATAATATATATAATTTCCTGATATATTTTCTGGAGCTACAGTTAAACAATTATATTGTGTCATATTACTAACTGGTTGTCCTACTCCAACAGAATGTAATGTAATTGAATAACATTTATTACTTTCTAAAGAAGTAGTAATATTACAATTAATATCTGTTGTTGGATAAGGATTTGAATTAATTATACCAACATAACTTGCTACTCCATTTATTGGAACATTAATTCCAGGTGATCCAAAATAAAGAGTTGGTCCAGATTCAGGACAACATGGAACAAATTGTAAATATCTATTATTAATTGGATCTGGTGGAACATCACCACATGCATCAACACAAGTTTGATTTAAACAACTATTTCCAGTTCCAAAAAACATTGTATAAACAGTAGAAGTAGGAAGTAAAGGATAAATACTTGGTGATAATCCAAAAACTAATGTATAACATTGTCCAGATACTAATGAATCTATACCTGAAGGACCTTGAGCTTGTCCAGTAGCTGGTGGACCTGTATATCTATAAACAGCACCACTAACTAAGTTAATATATAGTGCAGTCAAAGTATCCATAAATATTATACTTTCTCCAGGATCACAACATGGATAAAATGTTACAGTAGGTGCACTAATCATTTTATAATTTTATTTTATAAACTTTCTTAAAGCTTGTCCTCTTCTATGAGGAGTTATTTTTGTTTCTGCTTCTATAGTTACAGAAGGTTGATTAACATTTTTAATTTGTGATTCATAACTACTTAAACAGTTACTACATACTTGAACTCCATTAGATGCATTTCTTTTCTGACATCCACAAGATAGATTTTGTTTACAATTTGAACATTGACTCATTTGGTTGGTTTTTAAAGGTTTAACAATTTACACATTCCATTTTCATTAAAAGTTTTAAAGCATAATTATATAATGACATTCCTTTTTGAGGTTCATGACAAAATTCAACTTTAGCTTTTGCAGCATCTAGATACATACGTATTATTCTAAGTGCTTCTAATTTTTCTTTAATTCTAAAAGGTGGGTCACAATCAGCAACATCCACTCTACATAAAATATTATAATATCTAGTTAAGGCTTTTGTAATTCTTAAATGATTGTATTCTACATATACTATTTCATTTGGAGCTACACTATATTTTATTATATAAATTCCATCAGGAAGATCTGCGCAACTTGTTCCACAATCAGTTAATTGTATACCTAAATCACATGCAGTTATATTTTCTATAAAAACTGAACCTCCAGCAGTAGCACCTATATCTATTTGTACTGAATATGAAAATCCAGGTACTGTAATATTTAAGGTTTGACAATTAACAGGAATTAAATCATCATATATACTAGTATCTATTACAGTAAGTACACAAGGGCTCATTACTGTAGGAACATCTAAACTAAGAATATGATTTGCCATAATATTTATATAAAAAAAGGGGAGGAGTATGAAACTCTTCTCCCCTTTCTAGTTAATAATTAATTATTTGTTCTTATAGTCCCCAACAAGAAACTACATTGTAAGGATTATATACAGGTAATGCAGGGAAATGAATAGGAACTACACAAACTGTATTACAAGCATAATTTTCTGAAGTATCACATGTACCACAAGAATCTAACCATCCAGCAGTGTCATTATTAAATGTTGTAAGTGCTGTTAAAGAAAATATCTCTAATAGGTATTGATCAGAATCAAATGTACCTGAAGGATTATAATTTCTTGGAACATTGTGTTGTATTATAGACCTATGGTATAAAGCATTTCTATCAATAGAACTTATAATTTGATTTCCTTGAGTAATCTCACGGATACGAGTATCTGTTGATAAGAAATTTTGTCTGTAAGATTCAGATAATGTAAGTTCTCTTAAAACAGTTTCTCCTAAACCTTGAGCTTGAAGACCTGCACATTCAGTTACAACACATAATGTATCAAATGTACAAGGATCACCATTAAGATCTACTTCAGAAGCATATAATCTAACTGGCTCTTTTTCATAGAAATCAGAAATCTGGAATGAACAATCTCCAAACTTAGTATCTACATATGCACCATTTATAATTAAACCTGCACAAGCATTAGCTGTGTGTCCTGGAGATACATAATTATCCCAAGTTTGAGCAGCATTTAATGCTAAGAATGCAGCACTTGTACCTGGAGCATATAATAAATCACCAAGTTCTGTTTGAACAACAATTTGTAAGAATGGAGCTACAATTGGATTAGTACTTAAACCATTTGCCCATGCAATAAATACTCCAGTTGAGTCAACAGTACTAGGTGCTATTTCACCTTCTGGACAACAACCTGTATAAGCATCAATTGTTGCATATGCATTGTGATTTAAAAATCTCATTGCAGGAGAACCTTTTACATCAACACGTAATGTATATGTTTCACCACATAAATATTCTTTACAACATTGTGTTGTAATACCACAACCTGTTTGAGAATGTGCTGCAGTTACTGAATTAATAGTATATACTGCTAAAGCACTTGGAGTACCTGTAGGAGATATAATTGTAACTGTATCACCAACTACATATCCTTTACCAGGATTTACAATTCCAGTAACTGTTGGAACACCACCAGCTATTGTTATAGATAATTCTAAACCAGTTCCTGTTCCTAATGTTGTTATAGTACCTACACCAACTGCAACAGCTGAGTTAGGAGTATAACCAGTACCTCCTACTTTAGTGCCAGTCAATACACCACCACCTGCAGTCCAGTAAGTAGAACCTACGTGAATAACATTATTTTGTGGAGAACATGGTTCAACTGTATAAAATCTTGATACATATTTAGGGTTTACCATTTTAGACTTGTTAGTCTCTTGATAACCACCTGCTAATGGACCAATTTTATCATTAGAATAAATTGCTGAACCAGCAAGATATAAATTACAACAAGGAGCAAATCCTTCGTCATTAATATCAACTGATAAATTTGTTTTTGGATTAAACCATCCAATATACCCATCTGTAGTTGCAGTTGTACTGCTATTAGCAGATAACTGGTTAAGAGTATAAGTAGGTCTTCCACCTGAAATTAAATAACCATCAGATGTACTAGCTGTTGTAGTAGTTCCATCAGGTAATGTAATTACTGTACCGATTTGTGTCTCACCTGTAGCGAGAAATACTTTTTTAAAAGCATGATTGAAATAACTCATTGTTTTTTAGTTTTTAGTTAATAATATAATACACATATAATATAATAAAAAGTTTTATAATATGCAACTAATTTAAAAAGAATTTATATAATTTTTAATTATTCCTTTCAGCAGACTCTTGTGTTCTTGCATATTGATTTGATGATTCAATGTCTCCTGCTAATAGACTTACTGCTTCATCAATTAAAACTTCTATTATGTCATCTTTAAATTCACATTGTACTTCTGTTGTAGAGGTAATTCCGGTGTAAGGATCTGAACAACCTAAAATTTGTATTTTTACAGGTTGTCTGTAATATGTTAAAAAGGAATCAGATATTTCAAATTCATTATTTGTGTATACATGAACCTTATTATTTATTAAGGTAGCAAATGTTTCTGCCCATTCAAAACTAGGTTGTTTTGATTTATCTCTTAACAGTTGATTAAGATTTCCTTCTTCTGCTAAATAAACGGTCATCCTTCTATTATCACAACATTCTTTTTTAGCAAAAACATCTACACGTTTCCATTGTAAATAATCACTTGGAATATTACCTTCATAGTAGTCACCAATTTTAAGAATACTTAATGGTTCTTTAATCATTAATTTTTGCATGTCATCTTTTCTTCTATTGGATTGTTCATCTCCTTCTTTAAGAACATTGACACCATGTAACTGTCTTCTAGACCATTCTACCTGAGCTTTATTAAAAGATTCAACAATTTGCCAACAAGTTATATTATCATAGTCTTGACTATCAAGCTTGTTGATCCTTTGTTTTATCTTTATGGTAATGGTACTATTTAACATTTTTTATTTATTTTTTCTTTTTTACAAGACCACCTTTTTTCATTGCTGAATTTAACATCATTTTACCATTTGGCATTTTATGAGATCCTCCTTTTTTCATTCTATTTATTGAACCACCTTTAGATTGTGGTGGTGGCATATACATCTGTCCTGGAGTGGTATTTGATCCTGGTGGTTGCCCATACATATTTGGATACATTTTATCCATCATAGGTGTATTAGACTCTCGTCTATTAATCAAAGCATCATTATATATTTTTTGTATTGCATTTTTATTAGAATCAAGTGTTGCTGTTTTAGGACTTCTTGTACCTTCTTGAGATAATCTCATAGCATTTGCAGCATTAACATTAGAGGCATTAGGAAATGGTGGTGGTGTAAATATTCCTGCTCTTCCTTCTAATGGTCTTGTTGATCTATATCCACCACTATAACCAGGTTTGTCAATCATCATATTAGTATCTTCTCCATAACCATTCGTTTCAATACCATCTTGAGCTTTTCTCAAAGTTTGTTTTGGTTCAGTTTTTTTACCCTTTAAAGAATTAAAATATCCTAATGGATTTCCAAGTGGAGTCCCTAAAGGACCCATCTTAACTTTATTTGTCTTTTTCATAATTATTTATTTTTAGCCATTTTTTTAAAAGTCATTGCAAGAGATTTTCTCTTAGGTGTACAAGTAGGTTTAGACATAGGAGTACAGTAACCTTTATGTTTAGGGTTAACTGCTTTTTGTATCCATTTCTTATCCTTCTTAACTGTAGCCATTATTATTTCTTTTTACGTGTATTCTTCTTAGCACCAGCAATTCTATCAGCTGCAGTTGCTTTGTTGTATGGAGGAGCTAATGCTGCAAACTTAGTTGCTTTAGTTGATCCACCATTTTTCATAGAACTACCTCCAAGATTTTCTTGAGGTATGCCATACATACCACCAGTACTTTTTTTAGTAATAACTCCTCCTACTTTTTTTTTTGACATAGGACCTCCACAACTCATGCATCTTGTTTTCATTTTATATAGTTTTTAAATTAACAATTCCATTTTCTTAAAGCAAGAGTTTTTCTTGTTGGTTCTCCATTTGGTTTTTTTGCAGGTCCCTTTACACCAGACATTCTAGCACAAAAACTTTTTCTTCTCTTTGCTGCTTTACTATTTGGATCTAACTTAGATGGCTTAGTAGTGACTGCCATCTTAAGTTTAGATCCCGGATTAGCTGCTCTATAACTGGCTACTCCCTTTGCATTTAAACCACCTGTTTTATTCTTACCTTCAGATCTTGTCCAAGCTGCTGTCTTTGCCATAAT
>Ga0208975_1000230_pt1 | contig 30243 bp, 11 predicted proteins | sample GreLakmeER78MSRF_FD_187700 | JGI IMG/M metagenome (GOLD analysis project Ga0208975, IMG submission 187700) | Freshwater lentic microbial communities from great Laurentian Lakes, MI, USA - Great Lakes metaG ER78MSRF (SPAdes) | ecosystem: Environmental > Aquatic > Freshwater > Lake | place: Great...
ACTGAAGACGCGCTTGGAGAAGGGAAATGTGAATGAAGAGCACATTCGTCTCACGACTATGGTGCTGCAGTATCACGTGGCGACATTCATTGACAATCAGATTCCTGGTCTTCCGCCGGCACAGCAGCGAAATGGGCGTCGTCTCAAGTCGATTTCGGACCGTCTCAAGAAGAAGGAAGGGCGCATTCGTGGTAATCTGAACGGCAAGCGTGTGGATCAGAGCGCGCGTTCGGTCATCACGCCTGATCCTTACATCAGTCTCGACGAGCTAGGTGTGCCGATCAAGGTGGCCATGAACCTTACGTTCCCTGAGGAGGTCAATAATTACAACATTGAGGAGATGCGCAAGCTCATTCGCAACGGCCCAGATGTGTGGCCGGGTGCAAAGTATGTGCGGCTTGCGAGCTCAAGGGAGACGAAATCCCTTCGATATGCGGACCGAAATGTGCTGGCTGCAGAAGTGCAACCTGGAGACATTGTGGATCGACACCTGCGTGATGGCGACTACATTCTCTTCAATCGCCAACCGTCGCTGCACAAGATGTCCATGATGTGTCACAAGGCTAAAGTTATGCCGTACCAAACGTTTCGTTTGAATGTACTAGTAACTTCGCCGTACAACGCTGATAAAACTTACAATTGATTTCTCGATCAGTCATTGTCAGCAACAGGTGGCTGCATCCCAAGTTGCCGGAAAACACTTGGGGTGGAAAACAGTGGAATTTCCGGCTTTGATATAACCACCTAGTTATAAGGGCATAACCCTTATAGCAACACTTCCAAATTGCGGGAAGTCCCTAAAGCTTCTATTACCAAGTTGCATGTGAAAGCATGTGATGGCTCCGGAGAAAAATCGGAGGTACGGTAAAAACATAGAAGATGCAACAATGGGTGATCCGCAGCCAAGCTCCCTACCCTCATTATGGCAGAGGCGGGAGAAGGTTCAGAGAGCAGATGGTAGTGGGTCGCACATGACGGTTTAGCCAACCCGATGCGGCTTAAGGTGTGCTCCAGCCACTAGTGAAAATTAGTGGAGTTTCTGTTTGACGGAGACGAGATGAATACACACATGCCGCAAAGCATTCAAACTATGAGCGAACTGATGGACTTTGCATCGGTCCCATACCACATCATTACACCCAAAGACGCCGGTCCTGTGATCGAGGTCGTCCAGGACACCATGTTGGGCGCATTCCGCATCACAAAAGACCACGTGCGCATTCGCGACAAGACCTTTGCCAACCTGCAGATGGTCAATAGTTACTTCACGGGTGAGCTTCCCACACCCAAAGACAGCGACCTCAACATGTTCACAGGTCGCCAAGCCTATTCGATGATCACGCCCCCTGGATTTTACATGAAGACCTCCAACAAAAAGAAGGACCTTGTTGTGATTCAAAACGGCGAATACATGGACGAGTTCAATGGAAAGCCAACAGGTCCCACGGACAAGAAAGTCTATACGTCAATGTCGCACGGCATGCTTCCTTTGATCTTCCATGACTACGGGCCCTTTGAGGTCCGCCGTTTCCTCGACAACCTTCAGCGCACCATTTGCCGATGGCTCATGTCCTCTGGTTTCAGCGTGGGCATCAGCGATCTCGTCATCCCTGACAAGACCCGCATGAAGGCTCTGCAAGACAGCATCAAGAAGATGAAGGAGGAGGCCTACAAGGTGATCAAAGAGGTCCGTGATGGGGACATCAAGAAGCTCACGATGTTCAGCAACAGCGAATACCTCGAACAAGAGATCATGAAGATTCTCAACCAAACGAACTTGCTTGCAAGCCAAGTGAGTGCCAGCGACGACCGCATCAACCGCATGATGAATATGGTGAATTCGGGATCCAAGGGCAAGGACACAAACATCACCCAGATGATGGCGTGCGTTGGACAACAGAACGTGGATGGTAAGCGCGTGGCTTATGGCTACACCGATCGAACCCTACCACATTATGTCAAGTTCGACGATGGCCCTGATGCACGTGGATTCGTATCCAACTCATTCATCAGCGGCCTCACTCCCCAAGAGGTATTCTTTCATGCCATGGGCGGCCGTGAAGGCCTTATTGATAAACAGCTTGTCAATAACAGGGAGCGTTAAAAGCGTGATACTCCCTAGTGTGAAGCACTACTATGTAGTGCTACATGCAACACTACTGGTTGCGGGAAACTCCTGAGAGCTCTATCTACCACTCTTTGTTGGAAACTTCAAAGAGGAACACGGTTAATTGCCGTACCCAATGGTAATAAGGATAGAGATTGGACAATCCGCAGTAGAATGCCTAACCTCACTATGATAAGAGCAGGGCATCTATTCAGAGAACGGTAAGTAGTGGGTCTGAGCGAACTAATCACTCGCAATGAAGGCTTAAGGTACGTTCCGGCCCCTGGCGAAAGTCAGGGGAGCAACCGACAGCAGTAAAATCCGTGTCATACGACACAAAACTTCTAATCGTTGAAAACAATTGTCCCAAGGTCGTTGAAATTGGGGCATGGATTGACGATTATCTAAACGCACGTGACAATAGTGTCATTCATTATGGACCAGAAGACGCTAACATGGAGCTAATTGATATTTCCAAGCTTGGCATGGATGTACATATTTCTTCATGCGACAATGACGGTAACGTGAATTGGCACAAAATTACAAACATAACCCGCCATGACCCGAGCGAGTTCATCTACAAGATAAAAACTAAATGGGGACGGGAAGTGTCAGTTGTGGCATCAAAATCGCTTCTCATTTGGAATAAAAATACAAAAGTATTTGAGGAAAAAAATTCAGAGGACGTCCAAATCGGCAACAAAGTCCCCATCACATTTAACCTACCCACCAAAAGCACAATTTGCGTTGTCAACATGCGAAACTATCTATCGGATGACAACTATATTTACGGCACCGACTACAACAAACTCAACGACGAGAAAAAGAAAACTAAGCAATTTGAAATTCTCAACGATCATGTTTATCTAAAGTGCGCACGGTACAACTCTGCGCCTTTGAAGGAAATGTTTGAATTGAACCGAGAGAATGGGTTCTTTATTGGCATCTATCTCGCGGAAGGAAACACTTGCAAAGACTATGTCAGTATCGCAAATAATGACCCTAAAATTCAAGAAGCTGTACGTAACTGGTTTGACAAGCACAACATCGCACATAAAACCCAAGTTAAACCGTTCAACCCTTTGCGACCTGGGCTTTCTACATCAGTGCGGGGCTATTCCACCATCTTGGTGCAATTTCTTGAGCGCTTTCTTGGGAAATATTCACATGGCAAGTATGTGCCTAATGAGGCATTTCTTGCACCAGATGAGTTCGTACAAGGGCTCATAGACGGCTACATATCAGGAGATGGTTGCGTTACTGATTATCACGTGGTTGTATCGTCCGTTTCAAAAGATTTGATTCAAGGAATAAGCAATCTATTGGCCCGGTACGGCATCTTCACAAAATTATCAAACATTCAACAAAAGAAAAATAATGTTGGCAGCAAGAACATTCTTCGGAGGTACATTTTGAGTGTGCAATCCAAATATGTGTATCGCTTTGGAGAAGTTTTTACCCTCACTGAACAAAAGAAACAAGATAAATTGACTCGCTTGTGCTCAAGGAAAACTCTCGACAATATGTCATTCCTTTACGAGGAACATAACGATGTTATCCTTGATGAGATTGTTTCGATCACCAAAATCCCTGCATCAAGTGATAAGTCGTATCAAAAAGTTTATGATATCACTGTACCAGAAACATTGAATTTTCAACTATTCAATGGTCTGCAGGTCAGGGACACGTCAGAAACTGGATATATTCAACGCAGACTGGTAAAGGCCATGGAGGACGCCAAGGTGTATTATGATCACACCGTTCGAAATGCGGCCGGTTCCATTCTACAGTTCATTTACGGCGAGGATGGTATGGAGGGAACCAAGATTGAGAGCCAACGCATTTCAACGCTTGACCAGAATATTTTTGAGATCCAACAAGACCATTTGCTTGTGGCCGACAAGGACAACAAGGAGGCTCTCAAGTCCATGAAAATTCATATGACCAAAGAGGCCTACGACGCAACCACAAAAGACAAGACATGGAAAGTGCGTTGCCGCGAGCACTACGAAAAGGTGCTTGACGACCGCGAGTACATCATCATAAATGTATTTCACAAAGAGCACAACGAGTCCATCTTTTACCCCATTCCATTCGAGCGTATTATTGCGGGCGCATTCAACCGCATGAAACAAGTGGGTCTTGACAAGCTTCCCTCGGATCTTACACCCATGTACATATTTGACAAGATTGATTCCCTCGTCAAGGATCTATACGTCTCAGAGCCCACACAAGGCACGCGATTCTTGAAAATTCTTCTCAATGTCTATCTCTCACCCAAGCCAATGATCTTCAAGTACCACATGAAGAAGGAGATGTTTGATTGGATTTGCAGCGAGGTTGAGAGATATTTCAAGGAGGCGTTGTGCCCCGCAGGAGAAATGGTGGGAATTATTGCGGCTCAAAGCATGGGCGAGCCAGCTACACAACTGTCGGCGTGCAAAAATACTCAAGTCCGAATTATTTCCGGAGGCGACATGGAGAAAAAGTCACACACTGGTGGGATCGGAGAATTCATCGATGCATTGATGAAGAAATACAAAAATGATGTGATCGACCTCGGCAACGATTCGACCGCTCTTTACCTTCCGGAAGATTTCTACATCATTGGCGTCAGCGACAATGAGAAGACAACTTGGCGACGAATTCTAGAGGTCACCCGCCATCCCGCCAACGGTGGAATGGTCATGGTAAAGACTCGAAGCGGACGCAAGACAACTGCAACACTCAGCCATTCGTTCCTCAAGCGCACCAAAGAAGGCACCATCGTTCCGATTGAGGGCAGCAAACTCGAAATTGGGGATCGCATTCCTGTGGCACGTTTCATTCCCACCATCGAAAATCCTCTTGTCGAAATGGAGATCAATGATCGCACATTTGCCCTCGACAAGGATTTCGGATGGCTCGTCGGCGCTTACCTTGCGGACGGGAATGTTGCATCCTCCGTGACAATTTCGAAGACAGCACCCGAATTCGAGGAGAAACTAAAACAGTTTTGCATGAAATATGACTTTTCGCTCAAGATTCGCGAATGCCAAGGTGGCTTCAAGAATGACCCTATTTACAAGGACCGCATCTACACTTCCAAATCAAACACCATTGGTGGCAAAGGATCCGCCAAATTCGGGCAATGGATGAATGACAATTTCAAGACGGGCTCGTACCGCAAGCGCATTCCCGCATGGGTCTATGCGTCCAACAAGGAGTTCATTGCGGGCATCGTGAGTGGTTACTTTGACGGCGATGGCAACGTAAATGTTGAAAAACAAATGATCCGTTGCCATTCGGTGAATGAGGGGCTCATTGACGACATGAGCATTCTCCTCTCGTACTGTGGCATGTTCGCCTCGAAACTCAAGGAAGGGCGTAACCGGGAAATTTCAAACATTTTCCACGTGCTTTGCATCAGCAAGAAATATGCCAAGACGTTCGAAGACGTGGTGGGTCTCAACATTGGCTACAAGGCCGAAGCTCTGAAAGAGATCATCAAGTACAACGAGCGTGATGGCGCTCACAATGTGCAAGAAGGCATTGATCAGATTCCCGAGTGCGGAGATAGCATTGCCTATATTGGATCGCGTCTAGAACTTCCGGGGCAATCGCGCAATTATAAGCGATGGGAAAAGAAACCGAGTGTGGGTCGCCGAACACTCGAGAAATATGTGGCCCTGTTCAAAGCCGCAAACGATCTTGCAGGCAACCTTCCCGATGTCGTGGCACACATCAAACTTCTGGAGCAAGCTGTGAATGCCAACGTCGTTTGGGATGAGATCGTGGAACTCGAATACCTACCCGATCCCAAGGAATATGTGTATGATTTCACCGTGCCCGGCAACGACAGCTTCATGGTGGATTGCGGCATCCTCGTGCATAACACACTTGATTCCTTCCACGTGTCTGGTACGGCCGCTGCAGTGAAAGCAACATCTGGTGTGCCCCGTCTCAAGGAACTTCTCAGCGTGAGCCGCAACATCAAGACGCCTTCGCTTAACATCTCGCTCAAACCGGACATCGCAACCGTCTTTGATCCGACCGAGGACGAAGAAGGCAACATCAAGGACGAGAATGTGGATCAGGCCAAGATGAGAGCGATGCAGGTGCTCAACCAACTTGAGATCACGCGCCTGGTTGAACTCGTGGATAAAACCGAAATCTACTTTGATCCTGTCAAGGACGACTTTGGAACCGATGTCGATGAGGATGCCGGTATGATGACCATTTACAAAAAATTCCAAGACTCTCATACCCAACTGTGCAAATCCGATTCCCCGTGGGTCTTGCGCATCAAGATCAACAAGGCCAAGATGGATGCCAAGGATCTCTCGATGATGGATATTTACATTCGCATCTTCCAGTCCTACTCGAACCAAATTGAATGCCTCTTCTCGGACGACAATGCGGACGAGCTTATCTTCCGCATTCGCCTCAACAGCGACGTCATGAAAGACATTGAAAAAGAGGACGCAGTGGCGGCACTGAAAGCACTTGAGCACAACCTTCTCCACAATGTCTTGATCAAGGGTTCTTCGGGCATTCACAAGGTCAGCATGCACACTGCCAACCGTAAGCTCTACAATCCCCTCACGCAAAACTTCCACAAGGTTACCGAATGGGTCCTCGACACAGACGGCAGCAATCTCCAAGAGATCCTCGCCAATCCGAACGTGGATGCCGAACATACCTTCTCGAACGATGTGTGGGAGATTTACGAGTGCTTCGGAATTGAGGCGGCGCGCACGGCCATCTACAACGAAATCATGTCGGTCATTCGCGAGAGCTTCGTCAATTACCGCCATCTTTCGCTTCTCATCGACACCATGACGCATCGTGGGTTCCTCATGTCCATTGATCGTCACGGCATCAACCGCGGAGACGTTGGTCCGCTTGCCAAGTCGAGCTTCGAAGAAACAACGGACATGCTGATCAACGCCAGCGTGTTCAGTGACTATGACCGCATCAACGGCGTGAGCGCGAACATCATGTTGGGCCAACTTCCGCCGTGTGGAACGGGTGACAGCGATATTCTTCTCGACGAAAACAAATACATGGCACTTCTCGCAGATGCCATGAAGGCTAAAATCAATCAAATGAAGGCACGTGGAAATGACGATGAGGAGGAACCGAAAGCGCGCGTTCTGGCGCCGTCTTGTGAAATCAGCAATCTTATGTTCGACTTTAAGATTCCTGAAAAGAAAGAAGTGGGATGCATGTTCGGCGTTCCGAACATCGTTCTGGGCGCGTAGGTGCTCGCAAAGGTGCTGGGCGCGTAGGTGCTCGCAGTACGGAGTTCGCAATTATTATTATTTTGTTATTGCTGTTTTTGTTTGACAAGCATGACGAGGTGTTGCACGTCAATAGGAGCATCAGATAGATGATTGTAAAATACTTTGTCTTTGTGAGCAACAACTTGGTACTCCTCATAAGTCGCCTTTTGATTAGCAAGCTTGCACAAAATGACAAGGGGGCGCTCTTTGAACAAAGCGTCGGTGCGAAGAAGCTCGGAATCCCAATACAGATGCGCCGCACGCAATTGATCGTCGAGTCCGCCTCTGCCCGTGACTTTTTTCTCTTTTGTCTTGTCCGTCTTTGCTCGATAATCAATGACCAATATCGAGATTTGCATTATTTTAGCGCACACTAGGAGATACACGTCATGGGGATATAGACGCTCGGAATTACTGACCACGTCCAGCCACAGCTCAACGCGTTTATTGTAGGACAATTCCATTATTTGCTCCACCATATCAACGGGTTTGGTTAGCGCTATTTTCATCGCGTCGCGCCAAGCCCTTTGCATGGATATTTGTGACATTAAATCTCGGATCATGTCTTTTCCTTTTAGCATGTTGTTCGCAATGAACAAACGTGTCGCATTTGCAACCATGGCAGGAGTAATTTGCAACGAGATCATCTGACCCATATACACAAAGAGCGCCGGCAAGGCATCTGCCGTGTAATTGCTCATTACTAGACGCGTCATCTCTTTCCATGTGGCCGCACTTGCTGTAAAATCCGTCCAACGACTCGGAAGTTCCTCGCGGGCATTTGTTAGCAATGCGATTGCAGGAATGTCTGGATGGGCATGCTTTTCATTCTTCAACAGTTCTTCATTTTCTGTTTGCAGTTCAACATGTGTTCCCTTTTGTAAATATTTGACGGAAGGACGGGATTTATGAATTGGGGAAAATACCTCGTCGGGTAATTTCTTCTGCACGGCAACTTGCGAGAACGTCCATTCCCGTTTCTTAGAATCTTTCGACGGTTTCATGCTAAAAAATGGATACTTTGTGTTCATGCCGGCAGTGCGCTTGTAGTGTTCCAATTCATCTTTACTTTCCAAAGGCAACTCTTCAAGGATTACACGAACCTTCTTAAAGGATTTCAACAAGTTCATTTCCCTTTGAACTTGAGGGAAAAGGGCCTCGACGCGCGCACCACGCTTCATGCTGAGCACCGGCACAACCCATTCATCATAGTGCTGCAGCAAAACGGACGCAACATTTCGTTGCAGGGACAACCATTTGTTTGTCGATTTGCTTTCGCTCTGTTCATAATCATACAATGGATCGCCATTTTGAATACGTTGAGGGATCGCGGGAATATTGACAATGGAAGGAATGATCACTTGTATGCTTACCATTTTACCATTTGCAGTTTGGATTTTATGAGGGCACGCATAGTTTAATTCGTCAAGTATTTCTTTGAACTCTTGCCATTCCGTCGTGCTCAACGGCACTTCAATGTCTTTATTGACATCGCTGTAATACATAATGGAAGTAATTTTCAAAATTTTCAGAAGGTTCAAGAGCGCACCGAGTTGAAGGTCCTCGGTCGCCATAATAAAGAGACCGTTCATTGTCATGAAACCCAGGATGCTAATGTCGTCATTGAGTACCACCGTATTTATTTGATATGCACCACTGACACGAAGATGCGTTAGCGTGCTTAGTAAGCGCAATTTCTCAATGGGTGCGGGATTGCTATAGTTGGCTGGCGTTTTACATTGGATGCTCAAATGGCGTAGCGCGGGAAACTGATCCACGTTTAGTTTTGTAGTACTAGCCTTTCCTTTTCTCTTCAATTCAATCGGCTCATAGAACCCGTTTTCGTGCAATAACATTACGTAGTCATACGATAAATGTAAGATACTATCAATCTCGTCGTGATACGTGTATAACGGGCATCGCAAAAACAGAAAGCCGTCTTTATCTTTTTCCCAAACCAAGAGGCGCGTGCGCATGAGCTTCAAGACATCGTTCATTAGGAATGTGTTCTTTGGTTCATCGGATTCTAAATGAGTAATAAAATTCTTGAACGAAACGAAAATTGCGAGCTGGCGGGAGAGCTCGTACATGGTTTCCTTTGATGCCCTCTTATGCATAGTCTCCCACTTGCTCGCCAACAAATTCACTCTGTCCAACCCAAAAAGGGATGAATATGACTTGTGTTTGGTCAGCCATTTTGCTAAACGTGGTAAAAGTGCAATGTGGTCGCTCGGGATAATGGGGTCGCTGTTCAAAAACGACAAGAGAACAAGACCGTTTTCGAGTGTCATGAATGTCAATGGATCCATTTGATCCACGATGCGATGAATCAGCTCCTTCTTTCCACTGTCTTCACCCAACATCAGATAGCCGAGCGCATGCATGAAGGTGTCTTTCACGGCGTTACGTGGCTGTCGGCTTTTGCGGACTTTACCGACCGCTGCGTCTTTTACCTTTGATGCATACGGGATGCCATAGCGCACCAAGCACTCATTGTGTGTCTTCACGTTTGCATTCGAAATGCAAGGTTTGAACATATCATTTGCTTGAAGGTTTAATGCGGCATAGATCGCACTTGGAACGGATCCATATCGTCCGGGTTCTAGAAGGGGTGGGGCAACAATAATATTGTATTTCTCATCTTTTTTCTTCACTGATTTGATGTTTGTGTCGTCGGCTAGTTTAGGCTCATTTCTCTCGCTTTGCTTGGGCTGGTCATCGCCATGAATTTTGGCCATGCATTTTTTAGTCGTCGCTGGGTTGGGATCGCGCAATTTGCAACACGGAAGGCAAAACTTTGCGTCTTCGGGCTCAACAAAGTCGGCATGCTGGATCTTTCCTGGATTTTTCCTATTGATGATCCACGGTTTTTCTTTTGGATCTGGGCAACCGTCCTTTAACTGACTGGGACTTAGGGCCACCTTGGAATCGGGGCACCAAATGGTAGGACACATATAGTAGTTGTGCTTTGACTTGTCGGGATCGCTGCCGTACAACAATGCACTTTGGTAGCCATCCTTGTATCCATTTTCGTCCGCCCATTTCTTTTGATCGGGGCTCATGACAACAGGCTGGCGCAATTGCGCTTTTTGGCACGTTTCCGCGTATTTTCCTTGAACTTTGAAAAGACCTGGGTCGGCGGCCTGCAACTGCACTAAGAAATTCATATCCCCCTTATTTTTTACCACGCGCAGCGGATCTGCAGCATCCACGGCATTCTCAAAGTCGGTTTCGCGCTTCTTCTCGTCATCGTCTTTTCCACCTCCGAAGGCGTCCTCATAGTCCGAGTCGGAATCCGGTGTTCTTGCTTTGGGTCCTTTGGGTCCTTTGGGTCCGTTAGGTCCGTTGGGTCCTTTGGGTCCTTTGGGTTGTGCTTGTTGCGGCGGAGAATCATCGTCGCCCAATAGCCCATCAAAGTCACTGACCATTTTCGGTTGCGGCGCTGGCTTTTGAGGTACGAGCTTTGCGGGTTTGGAAGCGGGTAGCTCCGCTGATTTCTCAAATGCATCGATGATCCCGTGCATCCATTGAACAATGCGGCGCACTTCATATCGATCTTTGGCCTCACTGATCTCTACAAGAATACCAGAGAGATGGCGCGTAATTTTTATGCGCGTTGAAATGACTGCCGCATTGCGCCCAACGCCTTTCTTGAGAGTTTTATCTTTAGAAGTCAAGTACGTATAAATTTCCTTGTAAATGTCTTCTGCCTCGTCGTTACTTGTCATCATCATGTCCGCAATGCTCTCGACGATGGTGGGTCTCGGTTGATTTAGATTAATTTGACTTGAAACAAAATTCGTTAGATCGGTGTCCTTTTGTCTCTTCATGCTGCGCGTGTAGTCAAAGGAGGCCGATGCCGCTCCTTGTGATTCGATTATAGGGTTGATAAGAATGTGGCTCTGTTTCGATAAGAAGCTGAAAAACTCGGGTAGTTGTGTCCCACCGATGCGTAGGTTCATCGGCACTTGCACACATACGGTGTCCTCTTGGAAGACCAATGATGCTTTTGTGCCGATCCATTGGATAAAGCGCGATTTAACGTCTCCAAAACTATGAAGCACCTCTGTCCATGAATATGTCTCTCGGTGATTGATGACATATCGCACGGACACATGTCCCGATGAACGGATGATAATGTGGATGTACGAGAGCCAACCGTTTTGAGAGAGCTTTCCATAAATCGTGATTGCAGGATCGTTTGGGATTGAAGAAAGATTCATCCATTCCTTCATTATTTTTTCTTTCAAATCATGTTGCTCATGTACTTTGTACAATATGTGCTGAGGATCGTCCGCCCATTGAACGAACGGAAAATCACGCGATGTTTTGATGGTGTCAAAGATGGCGGAGAGCGTTATGCTCGACGGCGCGACGGCATGTGTGCTCCATTTTTTCACATTGCAAGAAACAGTTGCACGATGTTTTGCCCATCGTGACACTGCGGCAAGCCACTGGTTCGACAACAAATCAGTTTCCTTTTGTACCATCTCCAACGATGACATCTGTTTCAAAGACTTGGCATTCGCAAAGTAATAGTTTGCGAATTTGGGGTTTGAAAAATCCGAAAAGAACATGATATTTATGAAGCGGTTTGGATAAAGAATGCTCGACGCATGACTTTGGATGGTTGGCTCTTTCTGTACATCTTTTGATGCGAGCGCAAAGTTTGCAAGAAGAGGATCGACGTGCCAACCTTGCCATTGATTATTAAGAACACTGAACAGCAGCGGTTCATCGTGCATGGTCCAACCATAGGGCAGCGGATAGGTACTGTTAAGGACCACGTTGTCATTTATGTATAATGCCAATTTGTGAAGGACCGTTTCAATATTATCGTCCTCGAAAATGGATTGATAAACAATTTTAATGGGGGGTTCGAGCTTTGCACTTTTTACTTTGAATTGAAAATAGTCGTCCAATATGGAGTAATTAATGGACTTGGATTGCTGCTCGAGTTTAGTGAGCTCGGCTTTGACCGCATTACTTACAATGGAACCCACAAACCAGTAGTTCATATAGGCATCACGAGACATCCATCGAGTCACAAAGAGCCAAGGCAACTCTTTCCTCGACAATGAATTGCAAGGATCCATGACTTCTTACAAGACAAACTCTAATTGTATCTTGAGGTAAAAAATAACAAAGAGCATGTTGAAAGATGATGAACGATTTTATCACGAGTATTTATAAGAAGAAATTAGGGGAAATGAGCGAAACGAGTGGAACACGTGGAACGATAGACCATGTTAAGGTGTTTCAAAAGGTGTATGAAACGTGCGATTGGGGGAACAATCAGGAAAGCGGTTACAAGGGTTCAAGCGGTTGTGGAAGCTCCATTGACTTCAATAAAGATACATACGTTCCCTTTTTACAAAGTTTTATAAAAACTAACAAAATATCTTCCATTTCTGATTTGGGATGTGGCGACTTCCTATGTGGAAAACTGATATATGGAAAATTGGATTCGGATTCGGAGATGGACTACATCCAATATAACGGATATGATGCATACGGGAAGCTTATAGAGGCTCATCAACAAGAGTACATCAACAAGAAAAACTACACATTCACCCAGCTAGACATATTTGCTCAAAGAGATTGCATTGCACATGCGGATCTGTGTATCATAAAAGATGTCCTACAGCATTGGTGTTTAGATGATATTTATACATTTATGGACTGTATTGTCAATAGCAAAAAATTTAAATTCATCTTAATATGCAATTGTTGCAATCAGACATCGGATGACACCGATATTAAAACGGGTGGCGGGAGACCATTGTCATGTTCATTCATGCCCTTATTGAAATATAATCCCGTCAAGGTGCTTAACTACAAATCAAAAGAAGTTTCTATCATACACTGTTCTGTCTAACTGAAATGCAGTTTTCGTGCCGCGATAGACTTTGGTTTCGCTGTAAATGTGGCAGATGATGTCGAAGGCTGTTTAGCTTTCCAAAGGTTGTATGCTTCAAACATCTCGTTCAACGTTGTCTTGTCCATGGCAAAAGTGTATTCATCCAAATCGGCATCCAAGTCCGTTACCGGTATGGCTAATATCCCATCATACCCCGTGTATTGGACTTCAATATAGAACATCTCATCTTTATCTTCGTATCCATTCACTATAAAATCCACCTCGAAGTTTTGAGGCCGCCCGCGCTTTGGGTAGGGCGACGTCATAACCTCTTTAGTATCCTCGTCAAATATTTGCTTTGAAGCCCGTAGTAGCGAAATAATGAGTTGTTTAGGAACGGAATACCGTTCTTCGAGCGTAAGATCACCAAGTCCAAATGCATGCTTGAGCTTTTTACTGGTTGTATTCTGTATGACTGCAGCACAATCGCCCCCCTGACAATGCTTTGGTTTGAATGCGGGCAGTTGCTTCGATGTCCAAATCATCGTGGGTTTGTGGAGAACAGATCCATATGCACAGTAATGCACAGTATATGTGTAGGGTAGAAAGTCTATGACTTCTCTGCTTTTTAAGAGCCCTGTCTCAGGATTTTCCAAATACACGATGACTGCATTTAATTCGGATGCAATGATCTCTACCATATAGACGTGGTCGTCGGCTTCGTCCAATTTTCGTATGCCGATGGTTTTCATGGCAGAGTACTCAGTGCATGGTGGTGATGCAAATATAACGGGTCGGCGGTTTTGGTACTTTTCATAAAAATAATTTTTATTGGTGTCATTCCAATCGCGTATATCCATTGTGATTGTCGGATTATTGCTTCCTTCAATATCAATAGTCTCATACTTGCATCCAAGAACATGGGATGCAACCTTTGCAGTCGTCCCATTTCCACTAAAGATTTCGAGAACATACAACTTATTATCGAAGTAATTCATTTTTGCAATAATTATTGTGACTCACACATGTCATCAATTTTCATTATATTCAAAGAATTTCAGACCAAATTACTTTTTGGTATTGTCGGGTTTTGGCATATCAATGTACTCCTTGTAATCCACCTTGGGCATGATCGACCCAACGGCCGTATCGGCGGCATCGCCAAGCAATGTACCGTTCAGCATTTTATTCGGCAACACGACGGGTTGGACCAGCGGTTTTTTCCCAAGCGTATAGCACACAGGCGGGTGTTGTTGTGGCACCGACCAAGCAAATTCCGGGCGCAACACCATATCGCCATGGTGTGTCAAGTACATGCGCGAGTTACCATCAAGGGCCGCCGCCTCCATGTTTTTATCAAACACAAATGAGCCTTGATCGTACAATGACTGCAAATAAGCGGCAGAATCGTTGTCACTCTCGTCGATGGGTCTTCCACGGATTGACTTGGTTGATTTGAGAGACGTCTTACCTAGTTGTTCGGCAATCTTGATGCCCGCGGCTCTGAGCTCGTCTATTTTAAAATGCTTGCCAAACAGTTCAAGCATCTTGGTCTTCGTGAGGTCGGCCTCGCGCTCAATGTCCTCCACGAACGCCTTAAAGCTCTTGTGGCGCAAGAAAGCTCTGAACGTGTATTCATTGTAGTCGAGGTGGATGTAAATGTCTTTGAAGGGAATGAATAAAGACTCTTTAAGGGGTGCTTTTTTCTCTTCCGCATAAATCTTTTGAAGGGCCTCGATGAGTGCGCGGTCCGACAACATTTTCATGAGCTCTGGGGCAAGCGTGTTGTTTTGCGTCTTCACGGACATCAAGTACTCCTCAGAATCCATGAGCTTCTGGCGCAAACCGTCCGTCGTCATGTTGCGCGAGCCTATGGCACGGCTCGAATCCACAAGCTCCTCGCCTCGCGGAAGACGTTGTAAGACCTCCATGTAGATATCCGTAATGGCTTGTTCCATGGAGGCAACGGTTGCTACAAAGCCTTCGGTGGTTGTCGCGGGTGCGGAGGGAATAACCGAAAAAAATGCGCTTCCCCACTCAATCATTGATGGAGCTAAGAGTTCATGCATCCATCTTAAACCCATAAAAACCACAAATATTAACAGCATGGACACTGCAAAGCGCGTTTTGTGCATGGGACCTCTAACAATGTGAAAGAAAAACTTGCAATGAATTAGAATAAGTAGTAGAATGAATACTACTAATCTTGAGGATGTGACAGATGTCAATCACAAGATGTATGTATTCGCGCCCTACGAAAATGCGTTGGCGTTGCAGACGACCACGAATGACACTCGTTTTACACTTTACAATCAACTCACCGACCAAAGTCTTACACCGCGATTTGTAATGGCGGCGTCCAATCATGATCTTCGTCTGATCAAGGATCACCATACCGTCTTACAGTTCAATGAAACGTTTGTGGATATCAACAAGGGATTGCGAGTCCATCAAGACACATATCACCTCGGAAATGTGGGCATCGGGACAACAAGGCCCTCGCACAAGCTTCACGTGGAATCAAGTGCATACATACGGGATTTTGTTGGAATTGGTACGACACTCCCATTGCACAAATTACATGTTCAAGGCAATGTGTTTGCGGACGGTACGCTCATGGCGTCCAACTTGGTCATTTTGGGTGACTTTGTGCAAATGGACACGGTCACAAGCAACACCGAGCAAATGGTCATCAAGAACGACGGTTCCGGACCTGCTCTCAAAGTGACACAAACGGGCATGCAGGATATTTTTGAGGTTTTTGACGATGATAATTTGGCCATGGTTGTGGCCGACGGGGGAAATGTGGGCATTGGAATTACCTTTCCGCAAGGAAAGCTTCATGTCACAGGCCCGCGCAGCATCATCATGGGCAATCTAGGCATTGGAATCACGGAACCAAGGGGCACACTTGATGTAAATGGCCTCATGGTAGTACAAGGCGCCATCTTGCCTGCCACGTGCAATGTGTATGACCTCGGTTCGCCGGCCTATCGTTTCAGAGATATTTATCTATCGGGTCAAAGTATTGACATTGATGGTGTGAGAATTTCTAAAGATTATTCGAACGACAGCATTAAGATATCCAATGCCGCCGGAAAGCCCGTTGATACTGTTGTAGGGAAACTAACGTCCAGTAACACTATTATTTTGGGAGGGCAACTCGGCATCGGAACGAGCGCGGCCATTTCGTCTATAACTGTCCAAACGGGAGATGTGCTCGTTCTCAATGGAAACATTGGAATTGGCACCACACGTCCGCATGAGGCTTTGCATGTAGCTCAAAACGTAATTATTGACGGGCGTCTAGGTGTGGGTACTTCACCGTCGGCGGCGCATTATCTGGACGTCAAAGAAAATGCACGCATTCACAATACGCTGAGCACGCAAAGTCTTAGACTCAATGAGTGGTCGGATGGTATCACACTGTCTTCCAACGTCATTTATGGGCCGGTGAGCACGCCGTTTCGCGTGGAGCTAACCGAGTCCATGAGCGCGGGCCTGCAAGTTCATACCAAGCAAGGCGGTCAATTGTTGTTTGTGGATCCGTTTCTACACAGTGTCGGCATCGGGACAACCCATTCCTCATCCTCTAAACTTGATGTGTTTCGTTCCGATGGCACCGTTTTAAGTGCAGGTAATGCAACACTCGCATTGACTCATGGCAATCCCGGAATGAATGGGTACTCGAGTCTCTTGTTTGCTAACAAACAAAACTCCTCAAAATACGGCTACTTACAGTATGCCGATACCGACCTTTCTTACATAAATGAATCGACCGACGCCGCACTAACCATTGGTGTTGCAACTCTCGGACAATCGTATCTTGTCCTAAAAGGCAACCACTCTATCTTTTTGGATGCAGACAAGCATCATTTTCTTGGTGGGAATGTGGGTATTGGCACCATGAGTATGCGCCAAAAATTGCACGTAGAAGGGAACGAGTACATCAGTGACTCCCTTCATGTCAATAGAAATGTAGGGGTTGGAACTTATCCAACCCGTGAGCTTGATGTGTATGGCAGTGTTTTAGTGGATGTTGCCAAAAGTGCAAGCCAGACGGGCGTTACCATTACCAGCTCTTCCAATATACATAACTCAACATTCATTGATTTTGATTATGGCACCCGAGGACAAGTACCTGATGGACGTGCAAGAATTCAATCTAAAAGATATGCCACGACATCAGTCGGCTTGTCATTTGCCACAGCGACGTCAGCAGTGGGTCCCTATGTACTTGAAGAGCGGCTTGTCATTTTGCCGGACGGTAATATTGGAATTGGTACGTCTTCTCCGACAAGTAAATTGCATGTAGCTGGAGGGGCTCGTATTGCGAATACTTTACAAGTCGATGAAAAAAGCACATTTAAAGAAGCACAAATAGGCGATATCACACAAGTCCTAAACGGCTCAACATTGTATGTAAGGGGTAACACGAATTTGATATCGGGGCTTTCGAACAATAGCTTTGCTGTGTCCGATAGTGGGTTCAAATTCAAAGGAAACACGGCATTCAATGACACTGGCATAACAGGATGCAATACAACGTTTTATGGGAACACATACTTCGCAACAGGTACAAATGAACTTCGAGGATATACTAAGATATCTCACACAGGAAATGACCTCGGTCTTTTTACACATCCATCTGGAATTGGTATAGGAGTCAGTGATGTAAAAGCATCTCTCGACGTTGCTTATGACGCATTGTTTCGAGCAAATGTTAGCATAGGAAGCACCGAATACAACAACTGGGGGTTTAACGTATTCAATAAGACAAACTTTCAATCACTTGTAGGCATTAATAATAGTGATCCAACATACAATCTTGATGTTAATGGTACCATGGGTTTCGCAGGAACAAGCAATGGAATCGTTTGGGCGAAAAAGACATACATTTTATCATATCCCTTCATAAATAAAAACCACGAAATAACAGCAATATCCGATCTTGAGCTTCGAATTGCGTCGAGAAGGGAAAATGGTTTCATAACTTTATTCACAAAAAAAGAGTTCAATGATTCCGAGGAATACAACGAAAATACAATCATTCTCAACGAAGCTGACCCCATTGAAAGAGTCCGAATAACGGGTTATGGGAACGTCGGCATCGGAACCACAAATCCCATTGCAAAACTACACGTCGTAGGAGACATGGTAGCGAACTCGAACGTATCTAGTTCGCGTTCCATAATTGATAATGGGGTTTTCTTCAAGTCTGGAAACTCGGGCAATGCTGTGGATAATTACCCCGCAGTGCGCTTTTCGGCCAACTGGGGCGCGGTCTATATGCCCATAAACTCGGCGGCGACCAACACATCGCCATTGAATATCAATTCATCGGCTTTGGTCGGATACACCGCAACGGGGCAAGACTGGGGAACCAACAATATGTATGTTGCCGGGCATGTCGGCATTGGGACGACCACTCTGGAGTCCGGCGCAGTGTTGCAAGTGAATGGAAACGCAAACATCGGGCGCGGCGTGACTCAAGGCGCATTCGACACGTTGAATGGTGGGCCGTTCTTCAAACAAGCCTCGTGGAGCGCCGTGGGTAACATACATACCATTGCATTCCCGAGTTATTGCCAAGGCGAGAACAGCACGGGCACATTGCACATACAAGTTAAATCAATCGTCAATAACAAGCTCGGCAATCTACATGTGTCTTTCTTCAAGCCGCTTGGGTCTTCCGCGGATCTTTTTGTCCTAAGTCACCATAGAACGCCAAACATGGTTGTCTTGAATGCGATTGCCGACGGAAACAATGTGGTCGTGAATACGGACAACGATTGTGCCATTGCATGGACTTCCATTGGCGCCTTGTAGATGCGATGCGAGAGAGGGACGACGAGGCGAGAGAGGGACGACGAGGCGAGAGAGGGACGACGAGGCGATGGGTGGGGCGGCAGGAAAGGGTTTATTTTTACGCTGATTTGATTGGTGTGGTGGCGCATAATCAACTCAAAAATTATTGTTGAATAGTAGGAGTGTTGTTTGCCTCAATGAGCAAATTTACAAAAAATATAGGGGATGCTCTATATTTGAATACGGATGCGGACATTATCTTTCTCAAGCAAATCGGCATCGGGACTGACAAGCCACAACAGTTTGTTCATATTCACAGTAACGTCTATATCAAAGACAATGTCGGCATTGGGACGCTAACTCCCGACGGGGCGCTTCATGTGAGCGGTGATGTGCGGATGGATGCTGCGCTTCGAGTCACGGCCGGTGACACCACTTTGTTGGGCAACGTCGGAATCGGTACTGCATCGCCTGTCAGCAAAGTGCAGATTGCAAATGGTGTGCTAACAACCGAGCATATTGTCCCATCAACAAGCGGCTACGACCTTGGTTCAATTACGGCGGCAGGCCGCTACCGCAGGGCATATGTGAGCGAAGAGGGCGTGGATATGGGAGGCTGGCGATTCATGGCAAATAAGACGGCGGATTACATTGAAGCTCGGGACTCGAATGCCATGCTTACGCGAATCATGGCAAAACAAGTATTCGCCAGCGAATCCATTGGCATTGGCACCACCGTGGTCAATCCCAAAATTGGTCTCGCGGTTCATGGAGGCAGCGTGTATGTGCGCGGGAACATTGGCATCGGCACGGTGCTGCCCACGGCCGACCTGCACATTCAATCCATCAAAGGATGGAACGTCACCCAAGAACTGTTTAACGATGCCTATTTGCTGGGCGACGCCGTGACGGTCAGTGAAAATGGCGAGTGTTTGGCCATCGTTACAAGTGATATGGCGAGCATCCTGATTTACACTTGGACAACCAATGGCTGGATTTATAGCGCACGCATCGCGCCCGAACTTGTTTCGGCACCGTCCTGGTTCGGTTACTCAATCGACATGAATTCCATTGGTACGCGCCTCGTTGTCGGCGCACCGCTCGAGCAAGGGAGTGGGCGCGTATATGTTTTCCACAAAACCGGGGTGGCGACATGGAACACTGTATCTGTGCTTGCCCCCACCGGATCATCCACGAGCAGCTTTGGTCGCAAAGTTAGCATTGACAATAGCGGCACATACATCGCAGTTGGAAGCCCTACAGAAGATGTCACGGGTGTCGTGTATATCTATTTGTACAATGCAACATCGCTCACATGGGAACAACAAGCGCGCATTGTAGCCCCGCTCACAACCCCGGCGACTGTGGAGTTCGGCAAAACCGTCAAATTAGATGCCATGGGATCACATATGTTCATCGGTCGCCAGTCTCCCGAAAGCGTCGTGGTTGCGGACCGCAGTGGGACAAGTTGGGCTCTCAATGGTTTGATCGTGGCTCCAGATGCCGACGCAACGATTTTCGGGTTTGGTGCGTCAATCGAAGTGTCCTCGGATAACAGTGTTCTTGTAGTCGGGGCGCCCATCCAAAACTCCGCCGCCGGTGCGCTCTACATTTACAAGAGAGCGAGTGCAATTGACGCCAACTACGTATTTTCGCAAAAAATAACTGCGGTGGGTGCCGGCGTTAATCATCGACTTGGTGACTTTTTGGATGTGAATGCCGATGGTCGGGTCATCGTTGCAAACGAATATTTATTCAAATTCAATGATGTATTACAAACGTGGAATGAGTTTCATATCTTCACTCAAAATCACCCTCATGTAACAAATACAAGCGTTTCGATCACAGACGACGGACATCAAGTATTCCTTTCATCGCCGCTCGAAGACCGCGTCTATGTTTTCACCGAGCTTCTTGAGCCTTACATCAACATTCAATCGTTTCAAAACGACGACATATTTATTGTGAGTCACGACGGAAATTTGGGCATCGGAACGGCGGTCCCGTTGCGCGGCCTCCATGTGCAAAAAGAGGCATACATTGCGCAATCTTTGGGGATTGGCACGCTCTCTCCAAGTGCGCCCTTGCATGTCGTTGGTGGCGCCCACGTGGAGACGAGGCTAACATTGGACGGTGATGCGGTTCTTCTTGGAAATGTTGGCATCGGTACCTTGGCGGCGGCCAGCATGCTGCATGTTGTCGGCGGGGATGCCACCATTACGGGGGGCGGCGCTATCGGTGTGGGAACGACGCGGCCCGCCTATCCCCTTCACATTGCCACGTCGAATCTCATGGCACAGGCCCTCGCCGTAAGCGTCAATGATGTATTTACAGTGAGCGCCGCCGGCAAAATTACAGCACCGGACTCCTTTGTCACCAACATGAGCGCGTGTAATATGTCACTCGGCATTGGTACTATCGCGGATGTCACCATTGGTGGATCACTTACATTTAGTGCAACTGCAAAGATCACATCGGAAGTGTCCATGACATCCAATGTGTATGCCGACGGCAATATCTCAACTCTACTTGGAAACATTGGAATCGGAACACAAACACCAAGTTCCTTTTTGGACTTACACGCCCATAAACACATGGTGTCGTCCTCGAATTTGTCTAGCCATGCCGTATCTGCTATCTCGCTTGCCACGTCGGACGATGGTGCGTGGCTTTTGGTCAGTGACCCCATTGCAATGCCCAACCTCGTGATCAATGAAGGCATAGTGCATGCATATCATCGTATTGATGACACATGGACTTACCATGGGCAGATCATAAACGCGGCGCCGAGCGTTGATGCCCGTTTCGGTAGCTCCATGTGTTTCTCGAGCGATGCATCAACTGCTTTTATTGGCATGTTGAACTCCGTTGCCGTTTTCACGTTGCAAAGCAACATATGGACTAGAACCCAAACATTAACCGAACCTAGTGTTGGATTCGGCAAGTATGTTGCGTTCTCCAAAGTGGATTCACGGCTCTTGGTAGGGGCCACCTCTAAAGATGAGACAGGTGCCGTGTATGTTTTTGGGAAAACCGGGGAAACGTGGGTCTTTGAATCACTGATCTCACCAAATGCCGGCGTTATTTTAGAGGAGTTTGGGGCGGCCATTCAACATTCGTCGGATGGGCGCGTGCGGCTTATTGGCGCCCCAAACCGGGTTGTCGGTGGCATTCTCGGAGCAGGTGCCGTCTATAAATACACATGGAACATAACCAGTGTCACATGGGTATTTGATGCCTTACTTACTGCCGACATCTCATACACCAATGCGCGTCTTGGCTCATCTTTGGATGCAATGAATGACGGTACGGTGGTTGCAAGCGCCATTGGAACTCAAACGGTACATGTATTTCATGAAACGACACATGCACATTTACAAAAACTAAATGGATCCATTGTTCGTACATTCTTGAACAAGTATCTCATTATTGGCTCGCCGGCGCTGCAAAAAGTACAGATTTACAACAAGGCGTATGGAAAATACAAAGAGTATCAAAGTGTGTCGGGGAGCGCGGGATATGGCTCCGTGTTGGCAATGACCGGTAGCAACAGCAGCCAATTGTTCGTCGCGGACAGCGGAACGCAAGTACATTTGTTAGACTTTCTCTACGATCGGCCCTTTATGAGCATCTACGACGAAGCGAACGCCGATATTTTTACGGTGGCCAATACGGGAAAAGTGGGTATCCATACAAGCAACCCACAAGTTGGCTTGGAAATTCGCGGGACCGATGCAATTTTGTTACCACGAGGCACGTCGAGTGACCGTCCGGTCCTCATCGAACGCGGCTATATCCGATACAACACAGAGACCAATCAATTTGAGGGACTTGGAGCCGCAAACCAATGGGGTTCGCTCGGTGGCGTGAAAAGCACAGATCAATTCACCTTCATTTCTGCCGAAGAGTCTGCGGGAGCCAATGACAGCAATTTACGGTTTGTAACGGGAGGCACACAACGCATGATCATCGATAAAACGGGCAATATTGGTGTGGGAACGACAACGCCACGAGCACTTGCAGATATTGTCGGGAGCGGCGGCGCGGGTGGCGGCGATATTCTTCGTGTGAATAATGGCTTTGTCATTGACAGTTATGGAAATGTGGGGATCGGAACTTTGACGCCGCTCTCGATGTTGCACATTGGAGGGGGAGGGGATGTCCGCATAGATCGAAACATTGGCATTGGGACCGCGGTGGCTGCCGCCAAAATGCACGTTCTAGGAACGGGTGATGTGCTTCGGGCCGACATGGCGGGCTCAGGTGCGCCCACGTTCATTGTGAGCAATGGAAATGTTGGCATGGGCACGGCGCTTCCGTTATACAAAGTGCATGTTGAGGGAGATGCTTATCACTCCGGTACCACACTTACGTCCAATCTAGTTATATATGATTCTATCCAATTCACAAACTTGCAACAAAGCACAAACTTTAAGAAACTTCAAGTGGCACCGATAAAGGCGAGCATATGGGTTGATGCCGATGTTTTGGCATCGCTTCCAATTGTTCTGATAACCCCGGGTTTATATACAGCAACCGCTCAGGATGTTGATATTTATCGCAATGGAAATAAACTGTATTCTTTGAACTCATTTGTTTATGATTTTACTTTGACTGTTGATCATGATTTTTCTATGAGTAACACAAGCTTTGCTTTTGAATTCATGGAACCACTCGCAATACGTGATCTTTTAAATATTACCGTGTGGCCAAACTATTTGGATAACCACTGGGCCTTCAATATTCAGAATATTACACTTTTTACAATGGCGAACGTCGTGGCCATCGATCGCGTCTTTGGGGCTCCATTGCAAGGCAGCCCCTTCCAATACGTGCATAAGGAAAGTGGCGTAGGAGGGACAACGACCTTTGAATATAGTGTGAATGGCCAATATGCTTTTGACGCCTTTCATACGCATGTTTATCGCAATGGATCAAAGCTGACATACATGCAAAATAGTCTTGTCGCAAATCCTGTACAAGAGTACAACGTCTCTGTGATTTATGGCCTATATTCCACCACCGTCACACTGGTGCTCGCAAATGCCCTTGTGGTGGGCGACACGCTTGACATTTCCTTTTGGCCGATTCCGGATCCTAGCCAAAGCAATGTCTTTGATGGCGTAGTGGTTCAAAACTTTCAAAATCAAGTAGTGTTTAATGGAACCGAAGGCAGCTCTCCCGTTTGGTATTTAAATGGCAACATCGGCATCGGGACAAATATACCAAGGGTCCAATTGGACGTCCGTGGCGACGTGGATATTTCTAATTCTCTTCATGTTGATGGTAATACTGTTTTGAACTCAAATGTGCATGTTGGTGCGACATTTACGACAGACGATACAGTGATTCTAGGCGGCACTGTGACTGTTTCCGGACATGTTGTTCCATCTAGCAATATACAATATGACTTGGGATCCGTCAATTCGAGGTGGCGTGATCTTTACTTGAGCGGAAATACTATCGACTTAGGTGGTACGTTTCTCAAGCGAAATGAGGAAGGCGGTGGCATCAAGGTCACAAGCGATAGCGGCGAGGACGTTGATACCAGTTCGCGTAACGTAAATGCATCCGGGTATGTCAATGTGGCTGGAACGCGTCTTGTTCGTCACATAACGGGACCGCTCATGGTTACCAAACATAGTGGTGAGATGGAAAGCGGCATGTTCAAGCATGTGTATGTGGATGGAACGATTCGGGCGTCTAATTTGGAGATTATTGGAGACTATGTTACTCTCAATACAATCACGAGTAACACGGAGCAAATTGTGGTTATCAATGACGGAACCGGTCCTGCTCTGAAGGTAACACAAACGGGGGCGAATTCGATTGCCGAATTCTATGATGACGGAGATGTGTTGGCACTCAAAATTGCCGATGGAGGCAATGTTGGGATTGGCACGCACATTCCGACCCAGAGACTCCATGTCAATGGTGCCATAAAGGCAACAACGAGCATAAACTGCGACACACAGTTCCTTGGGCAAGCAAGCGACTCGTCCGGCGCGCCACCCTTTAGCTTTATTGATGATACCAATACAGGCATTTATCACCCTGCTGCAGATAACCTAGGCTTTTCTTGTGGGGGAACAGAGCATGTTCGGGTGTTATCTAATGGAAACGTGGGCATTGGAACGGCCATTCCGGACCAGAAATTGTTTGTTGTTGGTGGCATAAAATCAACGACAAGCATCAATTGTGATGTGCAGTTCCTAGGGCAAGCGAGCGACTCGGCAATTGTGCCACCCTTTAGCTTTATTGATGATACCAATACGGGCATTTATCACCCTGCTGCAGACACATTGGCCGTAAGCACAGGGGGAAGCGAAAAAATGCGTGTGATAGCGAATGGAAACGTGGGCATTGGCACAGCTAGCCCACTCGGAAAACTCGATGTATCGGGTAGCATTTTAGCAAGCAGCATTCAAATTGGCGCTGTCACAAATGCACATGTTCCTCGAGGAGTAATTGTTATGTGGTCAGGAAGCACGGCAACCATTCCTACAGGATGGACGTTGTGCGATGGTGCAAACACCACTCCTGATTTGAGAAATCGCTTCATTATTGGTGCAGGGTCATCGTATGCGGTTGCAGCAACAGGTGGTGCCACAACCGTAACACTTGGTGTAGCAAATTTGCCTGCACATACTCATACGGGAACAACAGACAATCATACTCATAGCCATTCTGTATATGATCCAGGACATTCACATAGGCAATACGTGACTTTTAATGGCGGGGGAGGTGGAGTGAGAAGAGATTATGCAGGGGACGTACAATGTGACGCGTTCGATCAAGGAATTAATGGAGGAGGTGCTGGAACAGGAATCGGAATATATGATAATACACATGCGCATACATTCACAACAAGTGGAACCACAAGTGCGTCATCTAGTGCATTTGGCATACTTCCTCCTTACTATGCACTCGCGTTTATCATGAAATTATAATAATAGGTGTTTTGGTAAAGAAATAAATGAGAATTCTCTACAAGTTTGATCCGGAGACCTTCATGTATTTAGGAAAGCTATTGCCTGAAGAACAACAAGGAGATGAAGAAAATGTCACACAAGTCGTCCCTCCATACAATGATTTCAGATTCAATATTAAATGGTATCCTGCAGAAAATACATGGTCGTATGTTGAAAACAAGGCTTTCTCTGGGCAAATACAGCCCCCCGGAGTCATAAGTGAATACGAGGCCGTTTTAACATACAAGTACATTCGTGATTTTCAGTACCCCCCATATACGGATTACCTAGACGGCATTGTCAAAGGAGATGAAGAACAAGTTGCTCTTTACATACAAAAATGCAAGGATGTGAAATTACGATGGCCAAAGGACACTCCCGACATGACAATGCGGGAATATTGGATACAGATCGGAAAAATAAGAATCGATTAAAGGTTTTATATTTTTTTTATTTAAATATATTTTCATTTTTATTTAGACTGATTTGCCGACATGACCATAAAACCAGTCACATAATATTCGTCGTTTTCATTTTGTTGAATTTCATAAACTAAAGGCCATATTGTAGGATAAAACAGCAATGATCCTTCTGCACCAAGTAAAGAATTCGTTAGACACCATTTGAAACCAATTATTCGACTCTCTATATTTGTTGGGTCATCAACATAGATTCCAAAATCCGTATGGCATTTGTGGAATCCGGTATAAGCAGGATACTTTTCGATCACATATCCTTTGTCTTTCACATTTGCAAAGATCGGAGTTTTCTGATTTATTTTGCTTATATGATCCATGTACTTTATATAACCTGCTTGCAAAGAGTCAAATAAAAGAGCATCTACGTCTTTCCATTCTGCAAGGGATGATATTGAAAGCTCTATGCTGGATTTAAATGTCTCGTCTATTTTATTATTCACAAGTCCCTTTGTCTTCCTTGGATCACGTTCAAACCTTAACATAATATCATCGCAGAGAGATATGGGTATATGGTTAGGTTTTGTGAAAATAAGATCGGCTGCAATGACTTCCATTTTTTGTCATACAAATGTATTGTTTAACTTGACATGTGCTACTTATTTTATAATCGGGAAACTACGAGGTATGGCAGCAGCGCCGGTATAGAAATCTTCCGGATAAATAGAGTATGGCGAATTTCCTTTTGTCGTCCCCGGCTGTCTATCAACAGACGGCTGGGAAATACATTTTTAGGACACTCGGCCATGAAAGCAATCTCAGCGATGCACCACAACCGTTTGTACAATATCAAAGTCAAGATGTGTTGGTAATTACAAGCGGCAATGTCGGCATTGGAACCGGAAGTCCGCGGTCTCACCTGGACGTCGTTGGAACCGCAATCGTGAGCCAAAATATCGGCATTGGCACCACCATGGCCACCGTGAGCTTTGAAGTTTGGCACTCCAACGCCATGCTGTTGCCCCGCGGTTCCACTTCCGCACGCCCTGATGGCCCTCTTCAAGGCTACATGCGATATAATACAGACACCAATGTTTTCGAGGGCTTTGGAGCAGGGAACGTGTGGGGTTCGCTTGGAGGTGTGAAAAGCACCGACCAGCTCACGTTTATTTCCGCGGAAGACTTCGCAGGTGCCAACGACGCCAACATTCGCTTCTTCACCGGAGGGGTGCAACAAGCGTTGCTCGATCCTCAAGGGAACTTGGGGATTGGGACTGCTGTGCCCCGTGAAAAACTTCATGTGGAGGGCAATATTTATGCGAATGGCACGGTCATTGCCTCCAACATGCAGATCATTGGCGATTTTGTCACGTTAAATACCGTGACAAGCAACACCGAGCAAATTGTGGTGAGCAACGACGGCACTGGGCCCGCCATCAAGGTGACACAAACTGGAGCAAACAGCATCGCCGAGTTTTACGACGATGGCGCGTTGGCCCTCATTGTTGCAGATGGAGGGCGCATCGGAATCAACACATTCGCACCTATTGTGAGCCTTGACATTCGCACCACCGATGCGGTTCTCTTGCCACGCGGCTCAACGGGACAGCGTCCGCAAGAGGTGCAACAGGGGTACATTCGCTACAACACCGAGACCTTTCAGTTTGAGGGTCTTGGAGCTGCAGACCAATGGGGGTCGCTCGGGGGCGTGAAGAGCACAGATCAATACACGTTTATTTCTGCAGAAGAGTTCGCCGGGGCCAACGACAGCAATTTGCGATTTGTAACTGGAGGCGCACAGCGCATGATCATTGATGCCGTCGGAAACGTGGGCATTGGGACGGTTGCTGCACGGACAAAATTAGACGTCGTGGGCCCGGTGCGCATCACTCAAATGCAAGGAGGGGAGGGAGGGGATGGCAATGCCATCGCAGAGTTCTATAGTAGCAATGAGGTCCTTGTGGTTGGGGTTGCGGAAAACGGCTTTGTTGGCATCGGAACGCAAGTGCCCGTTGCGAAGTTGCATGTCGTGGGCGAAAGCGTATTCGACGGCCGTGTTGGTATGAATACAAATATCCCACGAAATGACTTGGATCTTGTTGGAACCGCGATCGTGAGCCAAAACATTGGCATTGGCACCACCATGACTAGTGTGAGCTTTGAAATTTGGCACTCCAACGCCATGTTGTTGCCCCGTGGTTCGACTTCCGCGCGCCCTGACGGCCCTCTGAAAGGCTACATGCGATACAACACGGACATTAACGTATTTGAGGGCTTTGGGGCAGGGGATGTGTGGGGGTCACTCGGTGGCGTGAAAAGCACCGATCAGCTCACATACATCTCGGCCGAGGAGTCCGTAGGTGCCAACGACGCCAACCTTCGGTTCTTTACAGGAGGGGTGCAACAAGTGTTGCTCGACCCTCAAGGAAACGTGGGGATTGGGACGGCGGTGCCGCGTGAAAAGCTACATGTGGAGGGCAATATTTATGCGAATGGCACGATCATTGCCTCCAACATGCAGATCATTGGCGATTTTGTGACCATGAATACTGTGACAAGCAACACCGAGCAAATCGTGGTGAGCAACGATGGCTCTGGGCCCGCCATCAAGGTGACACAAACAGGGGCCAATAGCATCGCCGAGTTTTACGACGATGGCGCATTGGCCCTAATCGTGGCCGACGGTGGGCGCGTAGGCATTTCGACGGGGAGCCCAGTGGTGAGTCTCGACATTCGCACCACCGATGCGGTCTTGTTGCCACGCGGCACGACGGAACAACGTCCGCAAGAGGTGCAACAAGGGTATATCCGTTATAACACTGAGACCTTTCAGTTTGAAGGACTCGGTGGCGCGAATCAATGGGGGTCGCTCGGGGGCGTGAAGAGCACAGATCAATACACGTTCATATCAGCCGAAGAGTACGCCGGGGCCAACGACAGCAATTTGCGATTTGTGACGGGAGGCGCACAACGCATGATCATTGATGCCGCCGGGAACGTGGGCGTCGGCGTGTCGGAGCCCGGGTATAAATTGCACGTGGATGGGGGGATTTACGCCGACACCATCTTGACGTCAAATCTCAATGTCCTCGGCAATCTTTTCACCAACTTTGACTCGACCATCTTCCGAAATCGATTGCAGCTCGCGCCGTTGAATACGACCATTGTGATCGGTGAAAATGATAATTCGAATCTTGATGTCCAGCTCGTGTCTGAAGGGCTGTACAAATTCTTGCCAAACACGACCGATGTGCTCTTGAACGGCCTTAAATTGGCCTACATGAATTCCAGTAGCAACGATTACACCGTGTCTTACGAGCTTTACGATAGTTATACATTGATCAACATTCACCTCAACGACCAAGTGCAACCGGGCGACGTCGTCAATATCACCGCATGGCCTCAATACTTGGAAAACACGAATATCATGCAGCCGGGCTACAGCGTGCAACAAATATCGTATGTGACCATGGACGACTCTGTTTTGATTGATCGCACCATCACCAAGCCGCTACAAGTGGCACCGTACCGATTTGTAGAACATATTACCTCGGAGTCAGCGGCGCTTGCGCTTCTCCAATGGACCGTGAGCGGGCGATACATATTTTCGAAAAACTTTTGCGACGTCTATCTCAACGGTGTCAAGTTGATCAATGTTGCAGGCACGGGCATCCAAGACTTTGACATCACTTATGACTACTATTTCGAACAAACACGTATTACCTTTACGTTGGCGCACCCCTTGTCTCTTGGCGACGTGTTGGATGTGACCATATGGCCGGAATACACGGACGCGTCCAGCAACATCAAGGGCATT
>Ga0208975_1000231_pt1 | contig 30039 bp, 32 predicted proteins | sample GreLakmeER78MSRF_FD_187700 | JGI IMG/M metagenome (GOLD analysis project Ga0208975, IMG submission 187700) | Freshwater lentic microbial communities from great Laurentian Lakes, MI, USA - Great Lakes metaG ER78MSRF (SPAdes) | ecosystem: Environmental > Aquatic > Freshwater > Lake | place: Great...
GTAATTGTAGTTACGTTTGTGTTAGTAGAGGTAATTGATGCAGTCAATCCCGTAGTGATTGAACAGAAGTTATCTACCACCCAGTCAAACCAAGTACCAATAGCAGCAGTTGCTGAAGGTTGTGCAGTCATAGTACAAGACCCAGGAACTGTAACTCCTGTAATTGTAATACCTCCTGAACCACTTACAATGGCACAAAGCTTAGAACCATACTCAGTAAGAATTGCTCCTAAAGTAGAAGTTCCAGAAGTCAATCCTGTTACACAAGCAGGCACAGTAAACGTAGGAGTTTCTACTGCTATTAGACGAGTGTTCAAAGAACACAAAGCAGCAGAAGCAGCTTCAGCAAATCCTTGTGCTGTTGTGATAACAGAACCTGTAGATGCTAAGTTACCCCCAACTCTAAGACAACCATAGTTAAATCCAGTATATAAAAGACCAACAGGAGTTAAGCTACAGAGACGATCATGTAGATTCTTAATAGCTGCATCTACTGTATAAGTACTATCAATGATAGCAGATAAAGTAGCTACTGAAATCGTCAAGTTGTTAGCTGTAGTAGCTCCTCCTAAAGAAGCTCCTACAATAGTTAGAGTATCTCCTACTGTATAACCACTTCCTTTATTTACAATAGAAACAGTATAACTAGTTGAAGCAGGGCCTCTAGTCACACTAAAGGTAGCTCCCGATCCAGTACCTCCAGTAGCTGCTACAACTACTGTAACAGCAGGTGTAATAGCTAAAGCAGTACCTGAAAAGGTAAAGGTATTAATTGGGCCTACTGAACAATATAAACCAGCGCCAGAATAAATTATACACTTTCCATAGTTAGTGGAAAGACAACCTACTTCTGCACAAGGTTCAATTATGTTTGTGCCGTAACAGTCAAGACAATTAGTCATTATAGTTTAAATTAATTAAGGATTACAAATTTTAGTTATCATAGCTTGAAGTAAACCACGCAAGGTTGTTATCCCACCTGCAGGTACACAAGGCTCAGTTAAAATACATTGCCCATTTACAGTCAACCAAGTTTTAAAATCTTGGTCTAAAGGCAAATCCATCCAAAAAACGTTGCCACTATCAGTAGCGGCATTTTCATTTTTAAGATAATTAACTTGTTTTTGTAAGGCACAAACCACATTTAAAAGTTGTACTACTACTTCACTTTGAACATAGCGAGTATCATTAACAGTATATGTCGTAAGAGCACCAGTATTAACCAAGTTAAGACCGCAAGAAGAGTTAGCCCCGTCAAGTGCAGTTTTGCTAATTCCAATTTTTTCAATAATATCTTTAAAGTTGTCATCGAATAAATTAATAACATCATTCAGATAGGGGGTACAAGTAAACTCAGTATCAATAGGACCATTTGTAGTAGGAGTCCCAGTATACTTAACACACTTTGAAGGAATAATCTCTCCGCAGTTGTTAGGTTCGCAGCAAGGTTTGTATGCGTTATGTGCCATTTCGTTATTATTTATAGTTTAATTTTAAGGTTAGCTGTATCTACACAATCTAAACAATGCGCTAATTTTAAAAAACGCATGTATTTCCTAGACTTTTTGTAGTATGGTTTTGTTAAATACTTGATATGCTGTAGTTCCTTGTAGGCAGCCATAGCAAGTTTCTGTTTAACAGTCAAGTTCAAATCTTCTAAGTATGTCATCTGCTTTTCTATAAAGTTCAATTGCTTTATTATAGTTACATAAATCTGCATTAGCTTCTCCACCTCTAAGAAGAAACTCTATCTTATCAAGGAAGTAAAGAATCTTTTCATCTTCACAATCTTGTGCATACTTAGCCCATTGTACAGCAAGTCTACAATCAATCCTACACGTGCGTAGGTGATATCTAGTACATATTCCTGTGTCAGGGCAAGTAGTTAAATTCAAAGTATATAAACCATCAGGCAACTCAGTAAAACCTGTAGTAGCGCTAGTGGTAAATCCAAAAGAGTAAGAGTTATATACGTTTACCTCATTCAAGATAAACTCAAACTCAAAACCTGTATCGTAACCAGGGACAATAATCTGAACGTTTGCTTCAGTAGGAGCAATAGGATATACTGATGTATCTAAAATAGACAAATAAGAACAATCTTTTGCCTTTAAAACTTCTATATTTCTCTGTAAGTCAGCCATGTGGATTATAATAAAAGGGGAGATTTCTCTCCCCTATAATTAGAAAATTGTGTAACCAATTTTTATAGTACCAGCAAGAGCGTTAGCTCCTCCATTTACTATAATTAGTTTAAAAGAACCTGCAGCAATGTCATCTACAATTACTTGTGGAAGACCTGAAGTTCCGTGAGTAGCAGAGTAGTCAGTAACGTTAGCCAAAATAATTGAGTCAGCAGTAACAACAGAATTTGTTACACTAAATCCAGTTTCTGCTAAACCAGCTCCAGTAGTTAAAGTACTGAAGGGAGTAATTTCCCCTGCAGGAGTAGTTGTTGCTACTGTAGTAGTTAATGAAGTTAACTGAGTATAGTTTGCTTTACTTAAAGCTACATACTTAACACAACATGTAGGACTCTTAAGTAAGTTCACAACGAACTTTTCCAAAGAAGCACCAGGAATCTTACCAGAAGCAATGTCTTTATTAGTGACAGTCTGTAAGTAGGTTCCTGTTTTTAGGATAATATCTTTTGCCATTTTTTTAGTTTTTAAAAAGTTAAAAAAGGGGGGAGTTCAGTCCCCCCAAATTAAATGTTAGGCAGCAAAGTAGTTAAAGAAAGCCAATACGTTGGCAGTTCCAATAACTCCGTTTGAAGTCTCGCTACTTGTGTCAACCATAACCAAGACTTCATGGCTATTAGTAGACTTCTTCTCAAATCCTACAGGAGCATCATCCAAGAATTTAATAGAAAGTACGTTGTACAACAAAGTACTGTTTACAAACAAGAATTGGTTTACATCTTCGTTGTAAATTGGATTCCAATAGTAAACAGACTCAGCCACGTTAGGCAAGTTGTTACGGAAGTAATGACGCTCTAGCTCAGCCATAGCAGAACCTTGTCCAATAGCATAACGGATGTTTTGAACAGTAGTAACATACCAAGGAGTTTGTACATCATCGATGTCAAAATCTTGAGAGTTAAATGGACCTCTGTGTACTTTAACTTGGAATTTAACCAAATTGAATACATAAGGAACTGCATCAGGAACACAAGCGTTTCCAAAAGCATCCATAGCTTTACCTGTTACTTTGATACCACAAGCAGTTACTGAACTAGCAGATACTAATTGTTTTTCCCAAGCAATACCATTGTAAGTAGGCATGTCACCAATTGCAACCACAGGAGTAGCAATGATAAAGAAAATTTGACCTAATGCATCAGCATCTTCAGTGTTGGTTTCAGTGATAGTACCGTAAGTTCCAGAAGGATAGTAAGCCTGCAATGCAGTCAACAATCCAGCTTCTGCAGTTGAATCCCCGATATCAGGTACGTTCAATACATAACGGAAAGTTGGAGCACTACCTACAATTGAATGAGTAGCAGTTACATACTTACTTAAAAGTGGATTAGTGTTGATTTTGTCTTTCAACTCTTCCATAAAAGACCAACAGTTCAAAGAATCGCAACCACCACCACACTCTGTGCAATTAGTAGTTTTAACACGAACTGATTCTTGAATTAAAGGTTGAAACACACCTTTAGACCAATACTCATCAATTTTGAAAGTTACAACGTACTCTTCGTCACAACCAAAAGAAGGAGTTTTAGTAGCTGTAATTTCATCGTAACCGATAAAAGTAATTTGTTGTGCAGCAGCAGTTGCGTCAGCAGCTACATAAGATACTTGAGTTACTTTACCTTTACGAATCACAGGAGTTTTGAAACTTCCGAATTTGCTTGAAGGAAAAGTAGTAGCATTTCCAACAGCAACAATAATCTCTTTAAAAGGTTGAGTTCCTGATGGTGTAGGAGCACCTGAGCTATAAGCTACAGATTGATAGCCTACTAAACGGTCAGTACCTGACACATAAGTAGGAGTAAATACGCCGAGAGTACGAGCAGCTAGTGCATCGAATCCGTTTCCAGTTGTTACGTATTTGTTTGTTGCAACAAATACTTGGGTGAAATCGTAGTTCATTTTTTTATATTTTTAGTTTATTCTGAGTTTTTAACACTTCTGTCCTCTGCAAAGGCTGCTTGAGCTTGGTTGTCTACTGATTGTGCGGCAAATTTAGTAGCTAAATTCAGGATGTCTGGTTTAGCATAGTAAGGAAGTTCACAGTCTTGATTACTCGAATCCAATCCATCTATTTTGATGTAGCCATCTGAATCAATTGGCTTTGGATATCTAAGATAAGTAAGATAAAGATTCTCAATTTCAAACGTATCGTCAGTGTATACTGTGATGTTATCTTGGCCTATAGTCCCTAAGGTTGTTCTCCATTCATAGGAGGGGCTAAAGTTTGCATCAAAGTATAATGTTGACAGATCGTTTTGTCTTATTAAATCTACTGTTAAACCTGCCTTACAATCTTCTTTCCTTGCACCTACATGAGACATAACGTACATCATGTAGTTTGGAATAGTTTTTAAGTCAGCTTTGTAACCTTTATAAAGAACGTCTGTTGTTTTTTGTAGTGGTAAAGAGGCGTTGTCAATTTTCAATATTTGTAAATCATCAATTCTCTTTCTTGTCCCTTCGTACCCATCTCTGAAAATGTTATTTTCTCCTACTTTAGATTTTACCCAAGACAGTTGAGCTTGATTTAAGAAAACTAAAATATCTTCCAGAGGGACTTGCACATTGTCTTGCCTGTCCATCTTATTTAAGTTTAACTTAAACTCGTATATCAACTCTTCTACTGGTATCATCTTTAGTTATTAGATAATGGATAGTTTCATTTTATTTTTTACTTTGTCTTTAAAGGCATCGTAGATTTCACTATTTTTAGGATCTACCAATAGAAGTTCTAATTCTTCTACTGACTTAGCCCAAATGTGTTCACCTTCATATACGATAGAACCTTTAACTCTTATTACGTTATAATCAATCAACTCACGGATTAAACTCTTAATTGCTAGAGTCTCATCAGTATAGTTTATAATTTTTGTAAACGCATTAATAGGGTCTTGGTCAAGTGCATTAGCAGGAATATGCAAATACTCATCAAGAGCATTATACACATCTTCTTCGCTAGAATCTCCAGCTAATCCTAAACCTAAAAGCTTTTGTACTTTTTTACGTTTTACTGAAGTCATTTTATCTAATGCAGCAATAGCACTATTAATTCTCTTCTTACGCTCAAAAGCAGTTTTAGATTCTACTTCACCATCATGTACATAAAAACGTACAACTGAACCATCCATCTTACCAGTTTCAAGATCTTCTATACTATGAGCAATCATATCCGTTTCAAGCAACCAAAAAAAGTTAATTGCATCACGAGGATTCTCTAGATTGAAGATATTATCATGGTCTTCTAGGGTGTACCCATTTTCTTTTATTTCGTCATAGAACGTACTTGTAGGTTCAAGAGATTCATCTAAAATAGATTCGTAGTAAGTTTTTAAAGACTTAATACGTTGCATCTCTTGCTCTCTAACTTCAGGATCTTCAACAGCTCGCAATTTCATTGCGTTCTCATCTAATCCTGTTCTAATTACTCCTCGTGAGTCAACACGTGGGTAAAATTTCTTTGATGTACCTGGGATAAAATTAAATCCTTCCCTGTACAATGAACCTTCCAAACTCCTTGAGTTTGCAGGTTCTTTACGGTGAGGTTTGATAACCTTAGTTCCGCGTGCTAATTCTTGTCCTTTCATTATTTTGGTTGATTGTTTTAGTTAATCTAATATCCTTATTAGGGGAAAGTCGTGAAACCCTCCCCTTCTAAAGACCGTCTAGATTAGAGACGTGGGTATTCTTTAATGATTACAGTTCTGGTAGGATCTTCCAAGAAGACACCGCAGAAGTCTTTCATGATGTAAGTGCTATAAGGATCTTTGTTAGCAATTACAGTTTGTTGAGATCCGAATCCTACTGAACCTGGAATGTACTGGTAGTACATGTTAGGACGAGTAGACAACTTAACCTCACGGATACCTGAATCTTCTTGACCAGATACGTCAAGTACGATAAAGATTGGAGGAGTTTTCTTATTAGGTCCTAATTCCAAGAAAGTAGCATGCATGTTCAACTGTTCCAATTCTACGAATTCAACAGGACCAGTTTCAGTAGTCATGTAGTGGTCAAATTGAAGAGCATAACCTTGCTTCAAACGATCTTTACCATCCATGAACTTATCAGCAGAAACCATGAAGTTAGCACTGTTAAAGTCTTTCTTGATAGCAGTAGAAGCCAACTCCATACCTGAACGGTTGGTGTAAACTTTTACTTTACGATCAGCAATCAACACACGGTTGTAGAACAAATCACCAATTGCAGTACGAATCAAGTTCAAAGAGAACTGACCACGGTCATACTGGATGATATTACCCAAGTGCAACTGCTGCCACAAACCTTGCTTCATACGAGTAGAGCGACCTCTTTCGTCTTTGGTTTGACCTTGACGACCCCACATGATCATGTTTGCTTTCATACGCATCATTTCCATACGCAACAAACGAGATACTGTTGGTTCCCAACCTACAATCTTAGTCTTTTCTGCTTCTGCAGTAGGATCAGTCAAAGTGTAGTAAGTCAAATCCATAGGATTACCAGTTGCATCAGTTTGCATACCAAGTTTAGTAGCATCAGCCCAGTCAGTGATAGTGTGTTCAACACCATATTGACTCAACACGTCAGCCATAACTTCCAAGTTACCATCAAAAATTCCCAAGCTAGAGAATGAAGTGGTAAATTCGCCTAGTACGTTACCTACTTTGAAGTACTCAGTACCGACAACCAAGAAACGTTGGTTAACGAAATCAGTGCTACTAGCGGCAACGGCACGACAACGATACTTGAATCCGTTTTGATAACGCTCAGGCTCAGATACGATTTGTACCAAAGTCTCTTGCTCATAACGGTGTGCAGAAATGATATCGTTTGCAACAAAACCTTGTTTGTCAAATACGATTTCAAATTCTTGTCCATCGATACCAGGCTTTGCAACAGTAGTAGCAAAGTTTGAGATAATCTTTGGCAATTCAGCACGCTTCTTGATTTTGTAAGTGAAGACTCCGTTAGGATCGTTAACCATGAAAGGTTTACCGTTCTTCATCACAAGATCTAACAAGTCGTTAGAATACAAGCGAGTGTCAGTAAACAGACGCAACATAACTTTGTCATACTGGTCTGGCTTAGTTTTCAACATTGACTCGACAAAGTTTTTGTCAGTCAGTTTACCCAAACTATTCTTAGAATAGTATGAGCTGGTAACGTGGGCGTTAGCTATAACGCGTCCGTTAACTCTGGTAATGGATTGATTAGGCATTTTATTTTTTGTTTATGTGTGCTTAGTTTATTATCTTCCGAAGAAATTACTAAAGAGTTGGGTCTCTTTCCTAGGTTCTCCTTTAGGTCCTTTTTTAGACTTATTTTGCAATTCTTTGAAAATTGAGTTTGTCTCTTCACTTACACCTTTCTTCTTTACAGGAGTTAGGTCTAAGTTAGATTGAACTAATCTTGCTACTGCTAAAAACTTTTGAGGATCGTCCTGACGCATCTTAGCTAGAGTAAACTCAAACTCACTAATCTTTTGTCCGTTAGGTAACTGGTAGTTTTTACTAGTTACATAATCAAACAAGGTAGAAGCTTCGTTTTGATTAATGGGATACCCATTAATATCTCCTGTTTTGATAGCATCTTCGAGAGTTTTAATATAAGACTCTTGTCTTGTATTTTCTCTTTCCTGGATTTCTCTTTGACGTTGAGCACTCTGTTCAGCCAAAGCTTCCCTCTCTTGTCTACTACGCTCTAAAAGTTTTACATAATACTTTTCAGAGAAGTTTTCAAGTTTGTTTGTTTTGACAGCGTACTCTAACTGCTCTTCAACTTCTTCAGCATCTAAGCCCGTGCGAGATAAATACTCACGGAAGATTGCTTCTTGGTTTTGAGGATTAGTCAAGTCAATATTTTCTAGTGCAATTTGTTCGTTGTACTTAGAAAGATATTGTTGAACAGGAACTTTATTAATAAAAAGATCTTTTACTAATTCAATTCCTTCTTGGCCATAAGCCTCAGTAGCAATTTCTTCTAGTTGTTTCCAAGCTTTGTTCTCTACAGTTGTAGACATCATTTCTAGGAAAGATTCCTCTGTCCACTCTACTTCATCTGGGTTGACCTCTTGGCCCAAGTCAAAGTGACCTGAACGGAGAAGACCTTTTCCAAATGCTTCATAGTAGTTAATTTCCTCGTCATCTTCATTCGCTAAGGCATCTGCTTCTACAGCAGTTCCTTCTTCTTCATCTTCTTCAATAGGATTATCCTCTAGAAGCTCTGGTTTTGAAGTAGGAGCAATGGGTTCAGTTGATTTCTGTTGCCCTCCCATCGGAAGGTCTTCATCGTCTAAATCCATCTTTTCTCCTGCTAAAATATCAGGGGCAAGATTAGCGTTTGGGTCGAACTGAGGATCTTGTAGTAAATCTTCAGTAGCAAAATTTTCAAAGAACTCTAGGTTGTCTAAACCTAATTGGTCGTTTTCTGGGTTATTATTCATGACAATGGGTGGTTGGTTTGTCTGTTTTCAAAGTTAATCTATTAAAAAATTAACACAATAGGTTAAAAAAAGTGAGTGTGTGAATATAGATAAAAAGAAATTGTTACCTCTTATTATCGTATTTATTCTTGTTTTGCTTGGCTATTTGGAGCTTAGTGTCTATGTCTTTCTCCTTTAAATCAAGCTCTCTACTTTTTAGTTTATTTTGATCTTCATTCTTAGATTGTTCAAACCTTAGCTTAGATTGTTCTTTAGACATATTGGTTTGTTGGATAAGTAATGGAGTCAAATCTTTTTCTTGTGAGAAAGAACCTTCGTTAGCAATACCTTTAAGTTTCTCAACGTCAAGTCTGTTCTGACGATCAAGTTCTTTATTCATATCCTCACGACGTGCTTCAGTTTCTTTTTGTTCAGCATCAACTTGCATTTTAGTTTGGAATTGCTGATTTTGCATTTCCATCTGTTGCTGTTGTTGTTGCATTTGTTGCTGTTGCAATGCAGCCTTACGCTCTTGTACTCCTTCAAGGACTTTACGAAGAGAACGTTCTGATGCTGCAGTATACAAATCAAATATCTCAATAAGTTCTGCTCCATTCTGAAGTGCTGGTTGTGCTAATGACCTTAACTGTTCTAGAGTTACTCTATCTTCAGCATATGAAGTTACAAATACAAACAATTCACGAAGCAACTCATTCTTAGTTATACGTAAGAATACAGTCTCTAGTTCTGAGTTGAGATAGTTTAAAGTAGAAGTTGGTTTTTGCAATTCTGTGTACTGTGCCATCTCTAACATTGTTTGATACACTTGTTGCATTATATTATCATGCCAAGCAAACCATGTTTCTGTTTGAGAGAATGATTGAGTTAATCCTTCTTTAGTAGCAGTGGCAGTTTCAGAGGCAGTCATTGAACCTAACCGTTGACGAGTAATACCTACCAGTTCGTATGCTTCAGTCCTAAGTGCTTGGGCTAACTGAATACGTGATTGTATTTCTGCAGTTCTAGTTAAGTCAACTCGTGATAATTGGTTGAATTGTACAGCCCCTCCTGTATTTTCTGGAGATGTATCAATAAACAAAGAACCTCTGTTCTTGGCATTCCATAACATTGTTTCAATTGGATCTTGCGAATCTTTCTTAGGTACTACTTTAAGATCACCTAAGAACACTACTCCAATTTCTTTCTCTAGTAGTTCCCATAATTGGTTCATACAAATGTTGTAAAGAACCTGGTAAGGCTTAAGTAAGTCTAGTAAAGATTTACCTTGAGTGTTTCTAGTTGTATTTATAATTCCTACAATTGGAGGAGTTTGACTATATTCTAGAGGTTCTACGTCAATATAAATATCAGCGCCAATCTTAATTCCTTTCCACCACTCGTTAATCCATAACTCATCTAAGGCAATATCTCCCATTGTCTTATCGTATTTATAGTCTTCAGAAACAAACTGATCTTGTAAATAGCCTTCTTCGTCAATGTACTGGCGCTTAAAAATCTTTTTCTTAGACTGCCAATAACAAGTAACTACTGTAAATGCATGCTGAGAGTTAAATGAAAATACGTTATGGTCAATACCTCCGTTGGCAAAGTCACCTACGTTCTCAAACGTCAACTGCCACAGAGGGTCGTTTGGGTCTGGGAGAGCAGGAGATAAAGGAGAATATTCATTGTTACGAAGATTTTGAAGAGAACGTGAGTTAAGATGTTTTATTTCTTCACCTGAAACATTATATCTTTCAACTATTTCACTTACAGAAAGAACTTCAATTGTACCTAATGCCCAACAATCTGTAGTGTACATAGCATTACGATTCGCTAAATACCATACATTAGATGGATTCTCTACTTTATAAGTAAAGCCAATACGTGAATTATCTGGGTAAAAGTGGTGGTACTGTTGTCCTGTAATCAAGAAATCTAAAAAACCTTGACTAGACTTTTCTTTTAAACGGAAAGTGTACTTTAAAGCATTAAGTACTTTGTTACCCCAATCTTCAGCAGTAGAAGTATAATCCAAAATCTTGTTTTGAATCTCTGCCATCATCTCTGATTGGATTTGTTCTAACTGGTCTTCTGGCACTCCTTCTAAACGAGCAACCATTTTATTCATAAAGAACTCTTTAATTAGGTCTGTACGAAAATCAATGTTCTCGTCAACACTTGCATCGTCTACTGCTTTGACTTTATACTTAAAAGGACGGTTAATTAACTCCCCTTTTAATTGGTTAATAGGAGGGTTAACAATAGGGTAGTGCTTAAGATGTTGAGGAATTTCTGGCTCTTGGTCAGGGGTATCTGATAGATAACCCATGATTTCTTTAATCTGAGGCTCATTAGTATAATCATCAAAGTTAAACTCCCCATTAAACAAACGGTAGTTTTTACGGAACTTAACGTTCTGTTTGTACTGAGCAAATGCAATATTTGCAAAATAGTCTAGAGTAGATTTAATCCACTGAGGCTTTTGTTTCTTGGATGCAGAGACAAATTGCTCTGGATAAAAGTATGAGTGATTTAACGCATCGGTGTACTCTTTGAGTGCTTCTATGATCATAACAATGGATGTTAAGGTATTAACTTTTAAAGTATAACTAGCCGTAAAAATAATACCAAATCTTAATTTTGCTACTTAAAATTTTAAAATAAGTACAGTTTAGTACCTAAATGGGTTCCTAGTTGTTCTAAAAAGTTGCTTAGTTTTAGATGTTTTGAAGTAATCTTGCATACGTGCATCTTCTGTAGAAGATACTATAATTGATTTTCCATTCAAAGATTTTGCCATTGCTAAAGTAAGTCCAAATGAAATAACCCTATCGACGTTTAACTTAGGGGTGAATTTAATTAATTCCTTTAGCAACAAAGGATCTAAAATTCGTGTTACTCCTAGTCTTTCTTTTGTGACGTTTCCATCTTTATCTACCTCTCTATCAATAACTTCAGTAACATACTCAATGATTAAAGAGTTCAAATAATCTTTAATGTCACTAGTCATATGTATTCCGTATTCTCTATTCACTGCACTGCTTGGGTGAATATCATTTAAAAAAGAAGGAGTACGTTCTAAAAAGAAAGCTGCTTCATTCTTTTCAATACAATGCTGGATAAATCCCATATCCATGTTTTCACAAAGACTTTTAGCATTATAATACTTAAGAAGCATCTTGGTCATTTCATACCACATTTCAATTTTTCTAGGACGTCCTGTGTAGGAGGCTACTACAATATTTTGCCATCCCTCTCCTGCAATATCATGCACACGTTTGTATATGTAAGTCGATCCTAATGAAGTAGAGTATTTAGCTTGTGATTGTTTATATGGGTCAGTCCCTGCAGTATAGAGACCATACGGGGCGCCTAGGATAGGATATTCCCAAATCTGAACAACCCCTTCAAGATTATCCGTAGGTTTAGAAGGAAAGGTCTGTACTGGTTTCTTCTCTGTAAACTTATGTCCTATACTACCATCGGCTTTTTGAACTAATTCAACATAGTCAGGGTTAGCATCAAGTGCAGTTATCTTTTGTAATTGCTCTTGAAGTAAATCTACTGGAAAGATATTCTGTGAAAGTTCTAAGAAACACTCTTCGTGTGTAAGAGGGTAATACATTACTTCCTTTAAGTACGCTTCAAGACCACTTGATTTTTTAATCTGTTCACGTGATTTTAAAATAAGTTCTTTTCCTTTTTTTTCATCAGACACCCAAATTACAACGTTGTCTAATTCTGAGGGTAGTTCTTTTTCTAAATAGAGTCCTAAAGGTTTTGGTTCTTTTGGAACTTTTAATGATTTAGTACCTGGAATAAACAAACCATAGGATTTGCCAGACTCTGTAGATTCTACAGAAAGAAAATTATAAGCTTCAGGGTTATTGAAAAGTTCTTCCAAGTCCCCTGCTTTTGTCATATCTCCCGAAGTCCCAATGACAAAAGGAGAACAACGCCATCCAAATGGACTATCAAAACATGGAGTAGTTGCCGCCAAGCAGTTGAGAATCTTTCCTTTTCCTCCTTCCTCCAAGAGAAAAGAAGATAGAGTAAGACCAGCAGCCGCTTCCGTATTGTTGCCTTCATCAAAGTTTCGTATATGGAATTTAGACCATTCATTTCTTACGTTTTGTTTATCTTTATATCCTAGAGTTACTTGTCGTTTCCAATCATCTTCGATACGAGGAAACTTAAAGTACTCTGGAAGATTACGTAAACCTAAATCTACGTACTCTGTTATAATTTTTAAGTCAGGGCCATTCAAAGCTGAGATTAGATTATCACTACCTCTTTGAGTTACTGCTTTATGGGTAATATACGATGAAGTCAATACTGATTTAGAGATTCGTCGAGACCCCACCATTACAACCCCTTTTTTACCTTCAATATGATTTTCAGCTCTGTGTATTGTTTCGTCAACAGCTAAATAAGTATCCCATAATTGTGGGCGGTCAAGTTTACGAACTTGCCTAGTGCCTACTATAGTATCCACATAAATAGACCAATAATTTAAATGCCAATAGATAAAAGGAGAAAAGTAAAAACCATTAATGGTAATACCTTCAGTTATCTTTTTATCTTCTTCTTCCCAAAAAGCCACATACTCAGAAGACTCCTTATCAGGAACAGATCTAATATTGACAAAAAATTCTGGGCTATCTAAATGCATTTTACGTAAACTTACTCATCTTGCCATTCACCTCTTGTGATCCTCTAATCTCAAGTTTAGCTTCTTCTTTCTCCCTCAGTTTATCTACTACATCAAGTAGTGCAAGATACTCTTTCATAGTATCTCGAATAGATTTAATTTGTTGTTCAATAGATGCAATCACCATAGGTATAGAACCTCCTTTAGAAGTAGGCTTCCACTCTACTCTATCTTTAAGTGAGTTTAAGGGGTTGGCATCTACATACTGTCTCCACTCTGCAAGTTTTTCTTCTGCCCAATCTAGTTCAGCAGAGATATAAGTTTGTTTTTTCTGTGCCATATTATTAGTTATCGTATTTGGCTATAAACTCCTCTTGTGGAAGACTAACAAAATCTTCAAGTAGACGAGCATAAAAATCATCATTACGTCCAGTTTTACCATAAGAGTATCCTGCTTTCCAAAAGACTTTTGTTATCATAAACAAGTTGTCTTGGAAAGTAGGAGAGCTCTCAGGTAATAAACGTTTGGTTGGTTGTTTTGTCATAGGTTAGGATTTAATTTCTTGGAGCTTACTATCTGCAGGCATATAGTAAACTTCAACTCCGCACTTAGTGCCTTTGTTTCCATTACATCCATTAAGAATACGGAATGCTTTTTTAAGGTTTGTAATACCTTTTAATTTGATTGATGGTTTTTTCATATAGATAGATGTTAAAGTTTCTTTTCCCACTTCAAAGGTAGTTTCTTTAGTGAATTATTAGAATTCCATTGAGTAATACCACAGTCACAAGTTAGGCAGGCGGTTTTAAATTCGAGGATACAACCACATAATGCACAGTGGAATTCGGCTCTTCCAGTAGCGTATGGGACACCCGTAAGAGCCATGTACTCGGGAGATAGTTTAGCATTTCTTGAGTTGTAGGGACAGTTGAGACAAATGTCCATTCTGTCTGTGATAAGTTGCTTGTCATCATCTTTAAGTAAATTGAATTCTTTCAATGTCTTGTTGCTGATCCCCTCGATTATTTTGTCGGCGTTCTTTACTCCCAACTTCAGCAAGTTCATGTAGTCTGCAAATGGATTCATATAGTTGTTCTAGTCTGTCTTTTTTAAAATCAATAAGTCTTTGTTTCTGTTTATGATACATAGGCTTATCAAATATAGGTTCATTTAAAAGAATGTCCATCTTAGTTAAACCTTCTTCATAGAGCTTTTTATAGTTTTGATAAATATTATCCATAAATACTGCCCTACCTTTTGTATGATACTTTGGAAATTTCAACATAAAGTTAGCCATCTCACGATACCTCACAACATTAAAGTAGAGTATATTTGGAATGCACGCAGGGTTAGCCCTAAAGCGACCTAAGCCTTTGAGGTAAACTTGTTTAGTTTCAGTATTCTTTAGAGAGTTTATAATTTCTCCTAGATACCAAGAATAAACTTCGTCTACCTCTGAACTTGTGCACTTTAACTCTTTGGCTGCCGTACTATATAATCCAAATACTTTAAGTTCTATTTGAAGGTCTTTTCTCATGCAACAACTTCTTCTTGTTTTACTTTAAAGGTGTTTTCGGTTAATACTTCTTTTCTTATTTTAGTTTTAGGTTCTAAAGTAAAATAAATAGTCAATGCCGATTGATGGTCATTCTCTGGTTTTAGTTTAGGGTTTAAGTTGTTTTTCAGAAGTAACTGTTGTTTTCTAAGTTTAGTAATTGTGTTTGAAATTACTTGGATAGTCGTATTGAACTTAGCAGCAATTTCTTTTTTAGTGTCTGAAGTCAAAGCTTTTCTGTAACTAGAGTATGCTAAAATTGTTACTGATAAATCAGATAAACGATATCCTGCTAGTCTCAGCAAAACATCAATGTAGTCCTTATGGATTAAAATAGGGTCAGGGTACTTCCGTAAAAGTTTTTTCATACTGTGGTTGGTTGTCTGTTACAACTGCTACAAATATAGCATTACAATATAAAAAGTCAAGTCATAAGTTATAACTAATTAAGTTAAAACAAAAACTTAACACGGCAAGTTAAGGTAAACCTACACGTAAGGAATGCAGTAAATACGGGCTATAGCTCCTTAACCAAATCAATTAAACACTTCTCTACTGCCTTAGAATATGCTTTTTTATTGTGAGGAATCTCCTCGACTGTCAAGAACATTGCATTAACATATACAGTTTTTACGTTCCTAGAATAATGTGTAATGTTATTAGCTGTAATAGACATATTGACTACATAATCCCTCTTTAATAGTTGAATTCCTATAATGTTTATAAGCCTTTGAGGTAATGCAATTGTGTTAATTGCTAGCTCTACTTTAATGCCTGTGTCGCACAAAGAGTACTTGTTTACAATTAATTGTTCCGCTGTAGCCACTACTCCAAAATCAACAGGTCTTCCTGCTATGGTACGTAAGTGCGTGTGATTGCGAACAGTGTCAATTTTATAACACTGAGCGTTTAGGGTAACTGCAAATGCAGTGAGTAGAATTATAATGAGCTTTTTCATGTTAGTAGGTTACTGCTCCAGCATAACCAGGAGCTATTATGTAGAGATTTAAAGTTCCTCCACTAGTTAAAGTAGAAGTTGTATGAGTGGAAACTCCAGGATAAGTTGCACGTACGTTTGTAGTAGCAGCTTTAATTGAATTGTACTGAGCAGTAGTAAAGATTCTTACATCAGGAGCTGTTCTCCACTTAGAAAACCTTCCTGCTTTTCTTGCAGCCACATAATACTTATCTGCTACTGAAAGTAATCCATCTTCATTTACATCATACATGTGAAAGGACAAGCCGTTCCTTGTAGTCTTTCCTAGTATAGTATTAGATACTCCTTGGATATCTGAAGTTGCATAAGCCTGGACTCTAGTAGGGGCAGCTATCTCTATGTAGTACTCTTTAGAAGGATCATAAGTCTCAGAGATAGAATAGTACCCCGAAGAGTTAGTATAAATAGTTTTATAAAGTGCCCAGGAAGAAGTTGTTACTATGTAGTCAAACTCTATAACATAAGCCAAACTACTACTATTGTTTAAGTCATTCCACTTTCCACCACTTACAAACTGAATATAGTCTTCGTTACCTGAGTTATTGGGTTCTCCTGAGTTCCAGTTTGTGTAAGAAAAAGTTTCTCCTGTTACCCATTTCCAAGTCCCCTCTGTTACTTCATCTGTTAGTCCTATCCACCCAGAAGGCCAAAGATTAAATAAGAAACTATTTTCACCAGAAGTAGTAACTGTTACTAAATAACCACCCATAGCAACACAGTTAGCTTTAGCTGTAGTCCAGTTTGCTATTCCTGTAGAACGATAGTAAGAGTGTCCGTTATAATTACTCTGAGAAGTAAATCCTGTTATAGTAGAGTTTGTTCTTCTATACAGCTTTATAGCCACATTAGAAGCACCAGATCCATTTGCATTATACAAGTATCCAGAATAAGTAAACTGTGCGCCTAGAGAGCTTGAAAATAAGAATAGAATAATAACCCATCTCATATCTTCAGCTTACCTCCTACTAAGATTTGGTAGTTTACTATGTCTTGGTTTGCTATGTATGTTCCTCCCCCTGTAAGTCCAAACTTAAAAGTTTTTGTGATTGAATAGTTTATGTTTAGGAATGGAACAATAATTGGGTTGCTTTGGAATAGACTCTCGCTGTAGTATTTAGTGTAAGGAGCGTACACGGCAGCAGCAATAATCGTAGCGTCAAGATGCTTAGAAATCTGACCCTTGTACATAAAACCTCCTATAATCATAGTAGAGATTAGTTCTTCCTCAAATAGTTTACCATATGAACCTGCAGCTCCATACAAAGCTGTGAAATTTTTAATTGAGTTTACTCTGACAAAGAGTAGTGAAGTAGTGAATGACTTGGGCATCAATCCTAGTCCTGCTGAAAGTACGTTAATATGTTTGTTTCCTTTTTGGTTTGATCCAATCCAAGATTTTATGGCTCCTATGTTTCCTATCTTGGCATTAACCATGTAATCTCCAGACAGTCCTAAAGAAGCTGTACCATCTCCTTTTACTCTAGTAAAAGACATTGTACCTCTTGCGTCTTGCTTGTCGCTCTTAGCAGTTTGGATTCCTACTATGTCACCTGTGACTAAGATAGCTGGCTTCTGAGTTTCTACTTTACCTTTAGCAGCAGCTTTTGCCGTAGAGTTACCTCCTGCTTTCTGAGTCTCACTCTTTTGTTCTTCTACTTTTTCAGGAGTTTTCTCATCAGCCTTTTTATCTGAAGGTGTGCCAGAACCGCTGCCTCCATTAGAACCATTGCCACTACTACCAGAAGAAGAACCAGAGCTACTCCCAGAACTGCTCCCAGAATTGTTAGAGCCGCTAGAGTTATTATTTGAGTTGCTTCCATCATTATTTACTTGTCCTTCCGACCCCACGGATCCTTGTCCAGATGATTGGTCACCCGAACTAGAAGTATTCCCAACGTCACCAGTAGTGCTATTGCTTCCATCACCATCTGATTTGTCGTTCGACTTTCCATTTTTAGTTTTTACATTAACTCCCGATGTCCCTGAAGTGGTTGTTCCTCCTACAGAAGTCCCAGAACTCATGGATGTCGAAGATAAGTCTAAACTCGTTAAAGAGTTTAAGGTCATTACACTATTTACTAAACCCATTACCGTATTGGTAGAGGTTGTTGTAGTGGTTGTTGTTAGTACCCCCTCACAAGGTTTGGAAGTACTGAAGTTTGTGAAAGTAGAACTTAACCAAGCGTCAAACGTACCATCTTGTAGTTCAACGTAACTAAAAGCTCTTACCTGCCCGTAGTAAGAAATCATTATAGGCGTATTCATATCCGCATTAATGAACTTTAGTTCTTTAGTACACGGATCTGTGTAACTATAAGTAAAGGACTGAGCTTTTAAACTCAGTCCAATACTTAGTAATAAAAACAATATGTTAACTCTTAAAGACACCGTTCTTGATAAGGTTTTCAATCACTTTTGTGCATGCTGTTTCTAGCGATTTGCGTGTTGCCTTACCTACGGTACTTTGAGAAAACTTCATATCATCAAGAGATTTTAAGAATGATTCCCCTACTTTTAAAGATTCTCCTTCTCCAGAACCAATGTAGATTTGCCCAGTTTTAGCATCTACAAAACGTACTTGAAGTCGGATAAAAGTAGTTACTACTACTTTAGTTTTTCCTCCTTGAACTGCTTCGTCTTCATCTACTGCAAAGTCTGCAACAGTTACATAAACAAAGTAGTGAGCGGGTTTGATCTTCCCTTTGCCGTCAATAGGCTCGTCAAATACTCCTTTTTTAGAAGCTTTGAATTGAGTTACCATTCTCTCCTTGATTTCAGCCTTCTCCTCAGTAAATACAAAACGATTTGTTTCATCTAGATAGTCTAATACAGATTCTGCAAAACCTAAACCTACGTTTTTCTCTTGTAATGCAGGATACAAAGAAAGTACTTTAGTCATATCTACACTTACTACCTGTACAGTTTTTTTAATTGAATCTGTATAACCAGATACAGTAGAGATGTCTTTTGTTTCAATAACCTCACTATCGGTGGTTGTCTTCATCGACCCACAACCGTATAGTAAAATTACTAATAGCAGATTACCAAGGATCTTCTTCATCTGGCTGAGGTTTAGCGGCAGGAGCTGGAGCAGGAGCAGCTGCAGGTGCAGCCTTTTCTTTGATGATAATGGTTTTACCACCACCACCAGTGTTTGCTTGTTGCTTCTGTTCGTTGTTCGTAGTGATGTTAATCACAGGTGCAGGTGCTGATACAGCAGCTGGCCCTTCGGCTTTTTCTTCGCCCCCACCTAAATGAGTAGCAAACCAAGCACCACCTGCAGTTATTGCAGTGGTGATTGCTCCAATGATGGTTTTTTTGATAGCGGACATACCGCTTTCTTCTTTTTCTTCTGACATAGTATTAATTTTTATTTATGAGTTCTTCTACGTATTTATCTCTTTGTTCCATTAGGTACTGATTACGCTCAATCATTCTAGCTCTTTCATCATCAGTAAGTTTAAGGATTAAAGTTTCTTTATCCTGTATCATCTTTTTATACTCTTCCAACTGATTTTTAAAGTTCATGTTCTGGTAGTACAGGATGCCCACTAATAATATAATGGTGAAAGATTGCTCTTTCAGCTTCTCAAAAAATGTTTTACCCATAGATCCTTCTTCCATATTAGTTTGTTTGTCCTAATGCTTGTATATAAGAGTCAATGATTCTAGACACGGCTTCAGGCTTTTCATCGGCTTTAAATTTAACTTTAATCTTAGCCATCCCTGAAGAACTTGGATTGATTCCTGAGTCTACTTCAATTCCTTTTATATTGTGTTCGTACCCCTTCTTCTTAAATAATCCCAGTAGAGACTTCTTAAGACTGGATACTTCCTTCTCCTCATCCCCAAAAATTAATCTAGCTTCAAACTCTATATCTAACTCATCTAGTCCGATAGAAGAGTGATCTGCTAGAATGTAAAGAGGCACTAGTAACTCTTTGTCTCCAATCATAAAGTTTGTAACCTTTGGAGTACCGTCCTCATTAAAGTAATTTCGTAGAGCATTAATGTGTTGTCGTTCACTAATACTCTGAGAAACCATGGCGGCCTCTAATAGACCGCCTACAAGTTCCTCAATGTTTAATCTTGCCATACTACAAAACTACTCAAATTTTCTAATTAAGATTCTTTAGTCAACGGAACCAAAGAAGGCTCTAACATTGCTGTAAGAAAATCAGATAATTTAAGCATACCTTCTGTTGGAGGTAATTGCTCTGCGTGTACTTTTACTTCATACTTAGCTGAGTTGTCACTCTGTCTAGTGTTCTCTTTGTGAGCACTTACACTACCAGATACCTTAGCATTGAAACTCATACCCCACCATTTGCCACCTGCAGTTACTTCATAAGCTGTTTCAGAATCATTAGATTCTTTAGTCATGTCTGAAGTTTTTACTTCCATAGTGAAATTGATGTCAGCAGAAGTAATTGCCAAAGAAGGCAACGGAACCAAAGGAAGCATAGGAACTTTACTGTAAACAGTCTTAAGTTCTTGAACTCCTGTGTCTCCGTTTGTGAATACACGTTGCATCTCTACATCAAGAGAGCGTGCAACATTAGCATCACCTTTTTTCTCAAAAGCTACCTCAGAGATGTATCTCCAAGTTACTTCGTTTAATTTAGCTTGTCCTTTTGCCATTCCGACAATAGGGCTTACAATAAGGTCTTCGATAGGAAGTCCTCTAAATTGGTCTGCAATTGAATCTGCCATAATTTATATATTAGTTTGTTTTTTATTTAAATTCAACTGTACCCTGATACGATTTCTTGACACTCTCTATTTCTTTAATTGCAGAATAGAAGGAAGTTTTTATTTCTTCGTTTATTTTGAAATTAAAGATAGTGCCGCAGTGTGGACACCCAGACTTAGGATTGTTTAAGATAAACTTTAAGTCTAAGCCTAGGGGTTCTTTGCACATCGGACAGGGGATAGCCATGATTATTAGTTAGTTGTGTTTGACAAAGATACACCATCTTCCTCATCCACCTTTTGAATTAACATTTTATCTCTGTCTTCAGAGTTAAACCAATAGTCAACTACTTTGTTTAAGTTACCAACAAATGCACCTAAAAGAATAAGCAACATTTCTTTCCAGTCTTCTCCAATAGATGCTCCTAAGAAGACAGCAGCATTAATACCAACAATGATTAGGGTAAATAGACCTAACACAATGGCAGTAATTTTCCAACGGTTAGCTTGCATCTGTTGTAGCATGTAGTAGAAACGATTGTTGTCTGGTACTACTACGGGTTCTGCTTGGCCGAAACCAAGTTTGTCTTTTAAGTTCATATAATTAATAGTTTAGAGTCTAAGATTTGTTTTTCTGTCTTTAAAGTAAGGATGTAAACTCCGTCAGGAAGTCTTTCTAAGTCTACACTGTATCTATAACTTCCTACAGGCATGCGCTTGTCTAGAATATTTTGAACTAATTGTCCTACTTGGTTGTAGAGAGATAAGTTAACATCTGCTTCCTCAGCTAATTTAAATTGTACTTGGAAAGCTCCTTCAGTAGGATTGGGAAAAGCAATTAACTCCTCTACTTGATTAAATGTTACAGTTCCTTTTCTACGAACTTCAATAATGCCCATAGTAGGGGTGATGTTCATGTCCCGAGCATCTTTGTCTCCTACGTATTTCTCTGATGTCCAGATTGCTGCGGTAGCCCAAGAATCTTGGGGTTTTTTAGCAATGAACTGAAGTGTAAATACAGCCTCTCCGTCTTTTAATAGATTAGAATTGGTTAAGTCTGCACCGCCCCAAGAAACAATACCATTAGAAGGATTGGTGTAAGAAGTCCACTTCATAATCTTTTCAGTCACTTCTACGTTCTTAAACTCTAAGTAAGTTGTGTCGTATTTAAGATCTAATTGAAGTGCTCCTAAGTCTTTGCCGTTAGTTATAACTTTAACTGGTACGTTTACCAAGTTGCCATCTTCTACCTTCACCTTAGGCATATTGATTTGAATAGTCTCAAGAGTAGGATCATCGTAACTTACTGTTTTGTCAATGATGTAGTTCTTAGCGTTATTCTGGTTGATGATTTTAATAGGAGTCAAACGAGCCATCTTAAATCCTGTAGCGTTGGCGTCTCCTTTAACAGCTACATAGTAAGTAATAGAATCTCTTCCATCTACTGAGTATGTGAAGTTATTTATAGTAGAGTACGTGGAGGTAAGGTTCGAGGTAGCTCCGTTGATTGAATTATATTCAGCAACTGTAAAGAACATTACATCTTTCTTAGAATTAGGCCATGCACTAAATCTACCTGCCAAACGTCCATACACAGAGTATACATCAGCAATAGAAATGTCTCCAGTAGTACCGTTTACATCCATTGTGTAGTAATCAAATCCTACAGGAGTGTATTGACCTAAGATAGCTTGGTTAACCTTCTGTGCATCTGCCGTAGAAAATACGTTACCTGGAGTCATTGTGTCTCCCTTAACTACTATACGTACATCCCAATAAGTAGTATCTAAGAACTTACGGAATACAGTTACCCCATTAGAGTTAGTTTTCTGTGCAGCAACTTCAGTCCAAGTAGAAGAACCTTTAGCTCTTTTCTCTAAGCTAACTGTTAAGTTCTTAGCATCTGTACCTGTAACATTTTTAAACTTAGTAGCAAATCTCAATACCTTTTGGTTGAAACGTCCACCATAAGAGTAAACTACCAAAGTAGTATCGTTACCCCAGTTAGTAGCAGCTCTGTTAGAGAATGACTTAACACCTGTAACTTTTAAGGTCTTGATAGAATCTAAAGTATTCCATACAGACTCAGCAGCGTGAGTAAAAGTCAAATCAAATGTAGCTCCGTTAGAATAGTTGTAAGTAGAACTAGTACCTGTATAAGCCAAGGTAACTGTTAAGAATCCTTGTGTGTTACTATCTACGTACTGAAGATATTGATCTGTAGTAGAAATCTTAAGAGAGGGAACAACTGCAGTAAAAGCTGTTTTGTCGTAGAACACACGGAATTGCATACCTGTGATTTTCTCTGAAGTAGAAGTGTTGTAGAAATGGAGAGGAGCTACCGTTTGACCTACCGTATTAGTAGCAACTTGATAACCTGAGTCAATTACGACCCAATGCCCTGTTCCAGGAGATGTAGCTGCACTTTGTGCAAAGAGACTAGTAGTAAGAGACAACACCCCGACTACAAATAAAATGAGTTTTTTCATTGTTTATATTTGTGTATTTTTTCATAAATGTTTGCCAGTAACCAAGGCTCGGGGGTTGGGATGTTTTGAAGAAAGGATAATTCGTACATATAGCATTTAAACTCTTCCTCGTGTTCACTCATATTACTGTCCTGCATTATGTACACAAGATGTTGACTTTCATGAACTAGAATGCATGCTAAGTTATTGATTGAGTTTAACTTAATGTCTGCATCTGCTATAAGTATAGTGTAGTCTCCTTCAACTACACTTGTGGAAGAGAAAGAACTTTTCCAAAAATCAACTCGCTGACAGACTTCTTTAAAGACAACATACTTATCGTAGTCGTACTTTTTAATTATCTGTATTGCAGAATCAATCTTTGTATCCCAGCCATCTCCTGCTTTTGAAATTGTTTGACAAAAGCAAGAGTTGACTAAGAATAGAAGACCACAAAGTGTCTTCCAATTTTTCATTATTTTTTCTTTGCGGCTTTTTTAGCTTCACCTGCAACTTTATCAGCAACAATAAAGTCACCAGATTCAAGCAAAGTGTAAGTAAAAGAGTTTCCGTAAATTAATCTAGACTTACGAGCAAGGTCCATGAACTCATTAAAGTCACGTTCACGTTTGAACACTTGACATCCTTCGCTCCAGTTTTCTACAAAATTAGAATCTGCACCAGCTTTGTGGATGTTAATGCCGTAAATACCTTCAGTAATGGTTTTTTCGTCATAAGTCATATCCTTGTTAGCATCACGATACACTTTTACATTCTTCGCTTGCTTCAAAGCTTCATACTTACCTTGGTGTAAACCAATAACGTGAGAACCACGATATTGATTAGGAACCAAACGAGCAACACCATTAGCGTTGTGAAATTCTTTCACACCTTTTGTTCCTGGGTCAGTAGTAGCCTGCCATTCGTGAAACATCCATTTACCATCTACTTTGTAAGAAAGTGTAATCTTGTCATCAAACAAGTTAGTTACATCATTTCCAGTAGAGGAGTTACGTACGCCTACAATGTTTAGGTCGTAACCTTTTTCGCCTTCAAACCAAACGTATCCTTTGGCTTTAACAGCGGCTTCGATTTGTTCTTTAGTATATGCCATAATTAAGATTCAGTAGTTTCAGTAGTTTCAGAAGAGTTAGAGGATTCAGGTTTCTTCATGATCTTCTCAACAGAAGTCAAACCTAAACAACCAAAAGCCAACAAAGCAACTGCATCCACCAAAGGAACAGAAGGAGCAAAGTGAGCTTCAGTAAATGAGTTGGCGTACAAAGTTGCACACAGAGTCAATGTGCAAAATAAGCCGCACAAACGTTTCATAGAGACATTACCCTTTTCGTCTTTGAAAAGGCCTCCAATAAAGTTTAGTAATTTCATAGGTATAGTTTGTTTGCCAACAAAAATAAACTTTTGAAAAAATAAGTCAAGTAGTTATTAGTTAAATAAAAAACCCCCAGATTTCTCTGAGGGTTTCCGTTGCGTAATAGTTATTATTACAATACTTCTGCCTTAGTAAAAGGAACCACAGGGGTTTCTGATGCAGGAGCTTCAGCAGCAATGTGCTCAAATGAATCCAAGTTGATTTGACCTTTACCGTAGTTAGCTTCAATAGATTGGAAGAACTCATTCTGTTCTTTTACTACTTCTGCCATTGCTTCTTTTACCTTCTCTTTTACAGAAAGCAAGTCATTCATCTGGAGTTCAATCTTACCCAAATCCATAATTACGTTTTGAGTTTTTTGTTGGAAGCCTTTGATTGCTTCTACTTCTTGTTCGTTTAACTTAGTTGCCATGATATATTGTTTGGTTGGTTTATACAAATATAATGCTTTTCTGTAAATTCTGCCAAATTAGCAGTCTTCTACCTTAGCAGCAGAGAATAAGCTGACAAGTTTTGCTTTCAAGTGGCTGTAGCCAAATGCAAAAATGTCAACACCTTCAGCTGAAGATAAATCAGGAACTGTGTTAGTTACTGTGTATTCCTCGGTAACTTCTTCAGTAGTGTACTCTTTTACAGTGTACTCTTCTGATACCTCTTCACCTTCTGCATTAGTGATAGTACGAGTCTTAACTACGTCCTTCTCTACTGGTTGCATCATAGTGCGAGTCTTTACCTCTTCTACTTGCTTAGTCAAAGGAACAGATAAGTACTCACCAATTGCTTGGTTACGTGCTTGATCTCCACCCATAGGGCCCATAGAAGCGTTGTTAGGAGTAGCATCAGCTTCACTTAAGTAAAGTTGGATGCGGAAGTTAGCGTTACCAGATTTAGAAATTTGGTAGTCAGCAATACGTACGTAAGCTGTTTGGGTGATACCTTTATCAGTCCCAATGCTTTTTGTGATTTTAAGTGCCATTGTTTTAAAATTATAATTTTAGATTTGTATACATAACAAATATACTCAATAAAGTTTATTTTGTCAAGTTACTTGTTTTTTAATAGTTCTATCTCAGCTCTTAAAGCCTCGATCATTGTTTGTTGTTCTTTCATTGCTTGGACTAATACAGGTACTACTTTTTCATACATAACTGTTTTGTATCCATCACCTCTAGTGTGCACTACTTCTGGCAATACCTCTTCAAGTTCTTGAGCAATAAAACCAAAGTCTGCTCCTTCTCTATGAGATACATTCTCAGTAGGTACCCAATCAAATGTTACAGGTCTAATCTGATCAATCTTATCAAGACCTCCTGCCATGCTAACAACATTAGTCTTAACTCTTGAGTCAGATAAACCTTGTGTAATAGTACCTTGCCACTCAAGATTATAAGTATTTTTAGGAACTCTTCCTACAAGTTGGTAGCCATAAGTAATACTATACCTTTCTAACTTTAAATCTTGACCACTCCAATCAGGAGCAGTGCTTATCCATCTGTATGACTTAGTTTGATTGTTATCTGCATCACCTACTAATTCAATAGAAGAAGATGTTGGACTACCGTATCCTGCTGATCCTCGAACAATGATTTTAGGGGTAGAACCTTCAACAATAGTTAAAGTATCACCCACCATATCAACAACTGTTCTCCAATCACTCCAAGTACCACGACCAGTTCTATAGGTAAGTTTTCTACTATTAGCAATACTATTGCCAGCATTGTCAGGAAAATACATTTGAAATGTGTCCTCTGATGTAACTCCATAAGAAAGCAAACCACCATAATTATGTACATTTGGAGGAGCCCCAGTTGATGTAGATCCAGCAACTGAAGCAACTATTAATTGGTTACTAATGTAATATGTATTCCAGTTATCGCCTACAAGAGTTCCGTACTTACTTAATTGACCAGCACTAGTTGCACTAGTTGCACTGCCTGATGTAGTAGCATAACTAACTGATTGACTACCTATATTTCCATTATGTATAAGTGTTCTCCAAGCACCTACATCTCCAGGACTAATACTTCTAACGTAGAAGTTTGATTTGTCCCAGAAAGCAGTTGCTAGTTGAAACTCATACTGATTGCTTGTTGTACTGTTGTAGTGAGCATTTACTATTAAATGATACCAATCACTTGTTGGCATATTTGTCATAGCACTTCCGTCATAGAATCCAGAAGATAATCCTTGGTTAGCATTACCACTTATATGTGTTGTTGTACGACCAAGTGTGTTTACTCCGTTACCTTTAACAAAGTATATTGAATCAGTTCCATCAAATAATTCTGAGTCCGCAGCCTTACCTCCTGTAGTTAACCAACCACCATAGTTTCCTAAGTCATTACTGAATTGAGACAAAGCTGTTGGTCTACTAGATACATTAGTCCATGCTACTGATCCAGCAGATCCAGTAACACTAATTCCCCAACTGCCTGAAGCACCTGATCCTGTAAGAGAGGGAGCATAGGAAGTGTAGTTACCACTATCTAAAACAGTTCTCCATGCTTGCCAAGTACCAGCAAGTTTACCACGAACAGCAATCTGACCTGTTCTAAAGTCACCAAAGATTTGATGAATCCACTCACTACTGTAAGCAGAAGAATAAAGACCTCCATCAGTTTGACCAAATAAACTTACACTTGTATTATAACCTATTTGGTTTTGTGTAACACTATTTGGATTAATTCCATTAGCAGAAGACGTTAAAGTTAATCCAGTTACAGAACCTGCACTACCTGAAGTTGCAGCATATGATACTGACTGAGACCCAATGTTTCCTGCATGAACTACTGCACTACCTTGGATATTAAGAGCATAGAAATTAGAAGTACTATTTGTATATAAATAATAAGTGCTGTCACCATTCATATACATAGCACCGCTTACAGTCTTTCTAATATCCCAACCTGCCCAGTTTCCATTTAAGAAACCATAGTCACCTCCATTACCATAAATTTGGAATTTAAAACTTCCACCACTATTTTGTACTAGTATTCCTGCATCACTTGTATTATCTGCACTTCTCAGTAATATGTTACTACCATTATAAGAAGTAAATAAATGACCAGCAGCTCTTAATGAACCTGCTATCTGCATATCTCCTGAAGTAGAATTAAGCGCAGCAATAGGAGCATAGCTAAGTCTTCCCCAAGTAAACCCTCTACCAGTATCTCCATCATTCATTTGCGTCTTAATAGAGTAGTCAGTAACAGGTCCATATTGATACAATGCACCTACTCCCATACTAATTTTATAGTTATCTGAATTCCAGAATTTTAAACCATAGCCATTACCCGCAGTTACATTATAAAAATCATTAACATTACTTCCATTAGGAGCAGAGCCTGCTGTGGTTGCATAAGTTGCAGTGGCTGCATTTCCTGAGATACTTCCGCTAGATGTTATATACCCACTAGGATTTGTACTATTGTATGGAGTAAACCCAAGAGAAGCCTGCTTACCATCAAGAGCTGTTTGTAATCCTGTTACATCTGATATAGCGTGAGTATGTGCAGTAATAGAAGTTAAGAATCCTCCGTAGTTTCCTAAGTCATTTGTAAACTGAGACAAAGCAGTAGGACGAGAACTTACGTTAGTCCATGCTACTGCATTTGCTGTGCCTGCAGTGGTTGCGTAACTTACTGACTGAGACCCAATGTTTCCTGTATTAATTGCAGATGCAATCGGTTGAGCCCAAGAAGAATAGTTAGAAGAGTCAAGAACAGTTGCTTCAGTACCAGCTCCATAAGCGTTTTTAGAACAATATAATGTACCACCTTGCCAATAGAACTGCCATCCATAGGCGTTGTTGTGAAATCCACTTGTGTTAGAGTTTGGATTTACCATCAATGATACGTTTCCATTTGATGCATTAAACTCAATTCCGTTCCATCCATTTCTAGTGCCAGTAACTAGCCAGGGACCATAACTTCCATCATTAGGACGTAAGTGAGCACCATTTGTTGGAGAGTACAATCCATAAGTACCATTAAATTGAATCCAACTTTCAGGAATTAAATAACCACTTGCATTTCTAGTAGGAATAGTATTAGCACTAGCTCCTACAGATACACTATAACCACCTACAGTAGAGGAGTTACCTCCATTAGCTGGAGCAGAACCTGCAGTACTTGCGTATGATACGCTTTGAGAACCAATGTTTGCTGATGATATTATAGTTCTCCAACCACTGTATTGATCGTTATCCCATTGAGTTTTAAATGCTAAGTCTCCAGTATGAGAACCATAAATCTGTAAAGCAAAATTTTCACCCCTGAGACTAAGTATGCCACCATAAGTATAATAACCAGTTGGTTGATTAGACCAAGAACCGTTAAGTGCTCCTACTTGGTCAAACCTAAGCGTATTTGCTGTTGATTGAAATGTCTGAGTATTCCCACTTGTAGAATACCCACGATAATATGGATATCTAGCATCGGATTCAGTTTCTGTGTAGTATCTGTCATCGTGATTGTGAGAGGGGAGAGAGGTAAGATATCCAGCACTTGCATGATTTCCCCATCCAAATGCCGTGTTCCAATTTGCAGATGTTCCATAAGAAGTAGTAGTAATAAGTCCTGAAGTCCAAATACCCACACCAATAGCTGTTTGGGTAACACCATTATCCATGAATAAAGCCTGATGCCCTAAACCAGACTTAGATTGTCCACCTACGTTTGTATGTGTCCATGCAATACCGTATAAGTTTCCAGTAGTTGTACCATCAGCAGATAACTTATATGAGTCACCCATTGCAAATACACCTTGGTATCTAGTAGAAGAATAAACACCTACTATAGTATTGCCGTAGTTATCATCTATATAAAAATTACCATTGGCCCTTGTAGCTCTTGCTGCAGTTCCTGTTACATTAATACTCCAAGTACCACTTGCCCCACTACCAGTAAGAGAAGGTGAATAAGACGTATAGTTACCTGCATGAAGTACTTGATTTCCGCTTTGTTGTAGTGCTACTTGTGAGTTAACAGCAGAACCATTAAGAGTTAACCATGGAGATTCATACCCAGGTCCAATCCAAGCCCATGTTAAACTGTTATTACCACCATAAGCACCAAATCCTGCTAAAGTAGTTCCAGAACTTCCTTGATAGTAAGTACCCATTGACCATCCACCTGCACTTGCTCTTACTAAAATAGCACCACCTCCATTATCTAAAGTTATAGGTCTATTACCACCAGTTGTATTACCTCTTCCAACTACAGTTGCTAAAGTATCTGTTTCAGTATAACCAGTTATATAACCTGAGTTATTAGTAAATTGAGAAATATTCATTGAGCTCAATGCCCCTGCAGTTGCAACAGTCTGAGACCCAATGTTAGATGATGTTATTAAAGTTTGCCATCCACTCCAAGTATCAGTTCCATAAAAACAACTTCTATATAATAGTTGCCCACTCTCTCCTAAATATAATTGACTATCTAGGTGGCTAACACGTCCTGTAATGTGGACTATTGTACCATAAGTAGTTGGATAACCTGATCCTCCATAATCAGAGTACTGATCCCAAAGTCTAATAGAATTAGCTTGGTATTGATGCGCAACTTGTGACCAAGTCCATTGATTATTTCCTGTTCCAAATCCAGCTGTTCCAGTATATACTGTAGCAAATGTGGGATTACTACTTGTTCCAACACTTTGGTTAATAGTATAAGCTGTAA
>Ga0208975_1000233_pt1 | contig 29871 bp, 45 predicted proteins | sample GreLakmeER78MSRF_FD_187700 | JGI IMG/M metagenome (GOLD analysis project Ga0208975, IMG submission 187700) | Freshwater lentic microbial communities from great Laurentian Lakes, MI, USA - Great Lakes metaG ER78MSRF (SPAdes) | ecosystem: Environmental > Aquatic > Freshwater > Lake | place: Great...
AAGCCATTAACTCCTTTAATAATGCCGATGTTGTTTTGACTTTTGACAAACCAAAAAAGAAAAGAAGCAATCCTCAAAACAGTTACTATTGGGGGTTGCTTATTCCTTTAATGCAACAGGGCGCAAAGGATTTATGGGGCGAAGTTTGGAGCATAGACAAAGCGCATAAATTCCTATCAAACAAATTTGTATTTCACGAAAGTATAAATACTAAAACGGGAGAAATCACAAACACGACAAAATCAACGACTGAATTAACAACAACAGATTGGGAGGTTTATATGACTGAAATCAGGATTTATCTTTTAGAAGATTTTGATATAGATGCACCAGAACCAAATCAAGAGTTATTTTTAAAAATTTAGTAACGTTATTGTATTAGTTTTTATATCTTTACTAAATGAAACACAACGAATATAATTTACAGAAACAAGTTTGTCAGTATCTAAACTATCAACACCCAGATGTTTTTTACTTATCAGACACAATCGCAAGTTTAAAATTAAGCATTCCTCAACAAGTTAGAAACAATGCAATCCAAAAAAAGAATTTTCATTGTCCTGATTTATTGATTTTAGAACCAAACAACACGTATAAAGGCTTGTTTATTGAATTAAAAACAGCAACACCATATAAGTTAAATGGGGAAATAAAAGCGAGTTCTAAAGACCATTTATTAAACCAACAAAATACAATCTTAAAACTTAATGAAAAGGGTTATAAATCATTTTTCGCTTGGGAGTTTGAAGAAATTATAAAAGAAATAGATAAATATTTAAAAGACAAATGATACCAATTACGCAAATAGCCTACAATCTAAATTTAACACCCAGAGCCGTTGCTTCAAGGTTTGATTCATTAGGAATTAAAGGCAAAAAAAGAATAACAACATTTTACTATACAAAAGAACAAGTACAAAAGGTATCGTTTAAGAAACATAAAAACCCAAGTGATCCTTTGTTATCAAATCCTAAATACTATCAAAAGCAAGTAGATATAATTGAAATGTATTTAGCGCAGGATGATAAAAATGCAAGTGAGATTTCCAGAGTTTTAAACCTGCCTTTATCAATTTGCGAAAGGTCGGTTAAGTATTTTAAAGAAAGAGAATTTTTAATTATTAAATCAAAACTATAATGACAAAGCAAATAAATAAACTATCACATCTTCAAAGAATCAACAGAATAATGGAGTTTCTACGCAAACGAGGGAATAACAAAGAATCCGTTAATCTGGTGTATCGAAAAATAATTAAAAATAAATTGAAAAAAGTTACGTTAATGTAGTAGTTTTTAAAATAGATTTATTACATTTGTATTTCAGTAATGAAGTGGAACTCGTTACGACAAAGAAATTATAAGAATCCTATCGAGGAGGCTGCGTTCCACACCAAGCCAAATCGATGGGATTTTACTTTTTAAATCACTTTTTATGGCAGAGAATAAAAAATCATTTGTGTTGTATTCAGATAGTCAAGGATTAATTAATCAGTTACCTGATGAAATAGCAGGACAACTTTTAAAACACATTTTCGCTTATGTAAATGACGAAAATCCTCAAACCGATAACCTACTATTAAAGATTGCTTTTGAACCTATTAAAATGCAGTTAAAACGTGATTTAGTAAAGTATGAGGATAAAAAAGAACAATGGAGCGAAGCTGGTAAAAGGTCAGCAGAAGCCAGAAGATTAAAAAAAGAACAAGAGTTGCTTTTAGTTAATAATTATTCAACGGATTCAACGAGCGTTAATTCCGTTGCAACGGTTTCAACTGTAAGTGTTAATGTTAATGATAGTGTTAATGTTAATGATATAAAATATAATAGTATAGATAGTCGCAAATTAAAATTTGCTCACACATTAAAACCTTTTTTAGATTTATACGGAAAAGATGTAATTAGAAACTTTTATGACTATTGGACAGAACACGGGGAGAATGACAAAAAAATGAGATATGAAAAAGAAAAGAGTTTTGGTTTAAATAGAAGATTAACAACTTGGAATAATAACAACTTTAATAAAAACAATAATGGAAAATCAACAATTACAAATACAGACGAATTCAAACAAATCGTTACGGCAATTAAATCCGATGGAGTGCGAAGATGAAATAAAAAAATCTTTAGCAATTTCAATGGATCGCTTAGGTATGGACTTTAAAAATATTGACAATACAATTAGCGATTTAATAATTGAGTTTAAAGGAGTGCCTTTAAAAGATGTTAGAGAAGCAATTAGAAACGGAAGTTTAGGTAAGTATGGAAAGACTTATAGACTATCAACCCAAGAGGTTTGTATTTGGATTCGTGAATACATAAAAACTAAAAAACCAAGTTTACTGTGAGCTGGATTACTGATAATGCATTTAAACGAATCGTAAACGTTTTTAAACGTGCAAAGCATTACAAAGAAGATATAGAAGCCTTACAATTATTAAACGATGAGATTGTAAACAACCAAAAAAACTATGTAACAGATAATATTCTCTTTGCAAAGTTATTAAGCCACACTTTAAGAAATGAACTAAAACATCAAGGCAGTATGAAAATGGCAGTTAAAAGCATCGATAGTATTTTAAAAACACCTATCACGCATCATACTGAATTTTTAAGAATGGAATTAAACAACAAAGATTTTTTAGATTATGCAGAAAGTTTAGGAATGGAAACGGATCACTTAAACCACAAAGAAAACAATAATAATAAAATACTAACCGACAATCAAAAAGAGGTGCAGGAAAAGTTATTGAAGTTCTGGGATTACGAAAAGATAAGCAAGAGCTTTTATAATACAGCAAACGAATTTTTAAAGGACATAAACAACTACAACTGAATGGATTTTAACGAACTTTTAAACGACATACAACAAGCTCCAGAAGTAAACTTCTTAGACTTAATAAACGAATGTAATATAGACTTAGCCGAAGAAATGATTAAGCCTGATATTTTACTTTCAATCGGGGAGCATCGATATAAAAATAATTCATATCCAACCCCGATAATGACAGCAGGAGAATGTAGTGCAATCATAGCAGTTTCAAAAGCAAAGAAATCATTTTTAAAGTCACAGTTTGCAGCTTCTTACATTGGGGGTAATTCAAACATTAATTTTCCTAATATAAAAACACATCGAACTGAAGATTTTACAGTATTGGATTTTGATACCGAACAGGGTAAATATTATGCTCAAAGAACTTTTAGACGTGTTCCTGAGATTACAGGGGTAAACTATGATCATTATCATTGCTACGTTACACGACACATAACTTCAAGACAGCGTTTAGAAATGATTGACTATTGTCTTGCAAACCAAAAAATACTTTATAAAAAGGCTGTTAAATTGGTTTTTATAGATGGTATTGCTGACTTAGTAGATAATACAAATGATATTGTTATGAGTAAAGAAGCAAGTGATTATTTAATGAAATGGACACACGATTATAATATTCACATCAGTACAGTAATACACAAATCAGGAGCAACAGGAAAGCCATTAGGACACTTAGGAACGTACATTTTAAAGAAATGTGAATCAGTTATAGAATTAGAAGTTAATGACGATAAAAGCGTAACGGTAAACAATCCATATTCCAGAGGTATTTCATTTGATGAATTTACTTTTGATGTTAATACAGATTCATTACCATATTTAGTTGAATAATTTAACATAAAATTACGTTATCGTATTAGTTTTTTAATTACATTTACAAAAGAAATCCGGCAAGATTGAATTAATCCTCCCTTGTCACTTGCCGGTACTTGGGGGGATATTTTTTTATAACGTTAAAACTACACGATGCCAGCCTATGTGGTTGCGAGATTTTGGCGGTAGTTCAAGACTGCTGTTATCAGCATACCACTTAACACAATTTTAAAACCATATTCAAATGAAAAAAAATATTGCAATTATCGGACACGTAAATAACGGACAAACTTGTTTGCAAAGTGTAATTGATAGTGTTCTTGAAAAAGATAGAGGAATCGTTATTGTTGAAAAACAAAATCCATTTGAACCAGAGCCTATTATAATCCACAATCGAGAAGTATTAATGCCAAGAGAAATGTTTGGTTTTGACAAAAAAGGAAAACTTTTACCATTGCCAAAATCTAAGTATCATAAATAGCGACTCCAACGGTTGCTGATAACGGTCGATGATACAAGCTGGTAGCCTATGCGGTTGCGTAAATTCGGCTACTAGATTGTATCATTTGTTAGTAGCTGGACGGATTTTAAAAACTAAATATTATTATGAAAACAAATTATTTTACGGTTCACAAAAATAAGAAACCGAAAAAAGCAAAGTATTCTAAGCCTTATAGTAAATTACAATTACAAAAAATGGAAGAATGCACCCAATATTTTATTAACGAAATTCAAAAGCTAAAACAAAATGGATAGAAAATTTGAAATAGAAACATACAAAGGCGGAGAATGGAATGCGAAAGATTTATGCGAAAAATACAAACAATATCTTGGTAAGAAAACAAATAAAAAAGGCGTTGTGTGTAGATATTATACTTGTTACGGCACAGGAGAAGGGCAATTTGCTATTGAATATGAAAACTCTAATATAACGAGTTGGGTAAACGCAGAAGATATTGAGAACTACTTAACGTAGTCTTGCTACTAACGGAAAAGCTTGTAGCTGTATGCCAAGATAAAACGTGAATAGAAAGAAAATGTTTAAGTATATAGCTACAAGCGTATGTTAGTGGCTGATGCGGATTTTAGCACACATTTTCAGTTAGTTAGAAAATACTTTAAAAATAAGTGAAAATAAATTTGGTAGATGTGTTTGTTTATGTTACATTTGTAGTATAAATAATTACAAACACTAGAACTCGATTAAACGTTCGGTAGCAGATAGTAAATACTCTGCAAGGTGTTCTGATAGCCTTTAAACAGATAGTTGTACATAAAGTAAAGTAAAGCCTTTACAACACTAAAAAAAGAAAGTGTTCAGTTGTATGATGATAACAACCTGCGAAAAAACAATGATAATGTTAGTTAATCGTTGTGTTTAGTTAACTCTAAATTTTATAGCTAACGGATGTAATTGCGTATAACACCGAAATTTCTTCGGTAGTCAATTAGGACTTGCAGATAATTATACGCAGTTACCCTTGTAGAAATACTCACAATCGGTAGGTTAAGCCGATTATTTTTAAAAATAAAACTATGGCAAACGAAACAATAACATTTAGACCATCGAAAGAAAATAGCGAAATGCTTAATCAACTTTCAGAACTGGCAAGACAGGATAATAGAAGTTTAAATAATTATATTGAAACTATCCTATTGGTATGGCTTAAAAATAACTCCATTAATAAGCAGAGTGTCAAATCGAAGCAGTAACGTAGCATTTGCCACTAACGTTCAAGCTACACGCTGGTTGCCTAACACGTGCCTACTTTCGGCAACTAGCTTGTAGCTGTTGTTATATTCTCGGCTTTTTTCCCACTAACAAATTCAGTTAACGAGTAATACTCGACAACTTAAAAAATAACATTAAAACAAATAAAAATGACAATACAACAAGAATATTTATTAAGACACAATTCTATTGAGGAATTATTAGACGATATGACTACCGAAAAAGCAACTGGAACAAAAAGAGTTTTTGCTGAAATAGGAAGTGATGAGAATGGTTATAGCAATTTTAAAAACAGATATAAGTTTTTTAAAGAAACTATTAAAAAAGATTTGCCCGAACTAACCAAAGATGAAATTATAAAATTTAATCGCTATTATCATAGTTATAGAGAAATCTATAAATGGAATGGATTTGATGTTTTGTTGAAAGTTTTAGAATGGGAAGAACTACAAAAGACAAAATTACAGCAAGAGTAGCTTTGGTTATAAAGTTGCTCGAAGCTGGAATATAACGGTTCTCGGCTATACGTCTGTTGTGGTCAAGAAATGCCGAAAGTTTCAGTTTAAGACTGATTTTACAGACACAAAAATAACTATAAATTAATAACCAAAACCACAATAGCGTATAACCGATGTTAGCAAATCGTTGTGGGATTTTAAAATAAAACTTGATTATGAAAACATTAGTAATACATCCAAAAGATAACTCAACAGATTTTTTATCTCATATTTATAAAGATAAAGATTTTATAGTAATTAATGATAACATAGGTAATTCTAAAAAAAGAAAATTGTTGAAAGAACACGATAGAATTATTATGCTAGGTCACGGAACAAAAGATGGACTTTTTGGACATAAAAAATTTATGATTGATTCAAATGATGTTGCGACTTTACGAGAAAAAGAAGTAGTTGCAATATGGTGCAATGCCGATGAGTTTGTTAAAAAATACGGATTAAAAGGCTTTTATAGTGGAATGTTTATTTCTGAAATTGATGAAGCTTATTACGAAGGAGTTTACGGATTAACAACTGACGAAATAGAAAAGTCCAACAACGATTTTGCAAAAATATTAGGTAAACATTTAGATAGTAAAAACATACTTGAAAAAGTAAAGCAAGAATACAAAAACGATGATAGTTCTGTTGTTATTTTTAACTCACAACGGTTATACTCGTCTTTTGAAAACGATTAGTAACAATGTTTGCTAACGTTATCAGGCTTGCAGAAGTGGCAAAAAAGTAAGCCTTAATTTTCGATTTTGCCAAAACATTACAGACACAAAAATAACTTTAAATTAAACCTGAACTTGCCATTTTTGCAAACCTGTGTTAGCATTAGTGTGGTTCTTAAAAACTAAAAATTATGAATGTATTACACATTACACCATCTTCAAATGGTTACGAACAAGTAAAATTATTAGCAAATAGAGTTAGTTCAACTAATCATTTAGCGGTAATTGAATCTGAAAACAAAGAACAGTTTATTACTGGTGGATTTATTATTTCTGATACACCTGAAATTAGAAAGATATTAGATACTATTCCAAAAGACAAACAATATGATTTTGTTAGAGATTTTAAGATAGTTCCATTTGTAAAAGCTCATTTTAAAATCGAATCGTAGCATTGATGCTAACGTTATCTCGCTTGGCGATGTGGCAAAAAGCACACCGAATTATTAAGATTATTACAAGTGCGTAAGGCACAAAACAAATTATAAATTAAGCCTGAACTTGCCATATTGCCAAACGGCTGTTATCACTTCGGCTTTTTAAACACAAATTATGAAAGAACAAAAAACTTTTTTAGAGCAAATATTTGATTTTTTAGGAAAATCATCTGCAACCGTTTTTTTTATCACAATGCTTTTGAAAGTATGGACTAATGATGAAAACCAATGGATTTTAAATAGAATATGGTTATCCGCATTGATTGTATTTTTTGCGTCAATTATTCTTTTCGGACTATGTTGCTACAAGTCTCGTGAAGCTGAGTGATAACGTTTCGGTGCTTGTAGATGCCAGCCTACACGCATAGTATTTTCGGCTGGTAGCTACAAACACCTGTTATCTTTCAGTTGCGGGTAAATAAAATAAATAATATGAGTACAGATTGTGAAGGACACCCTTTATGTAGTTGTGAAATGTGTGTAGAAATTTGGAGTAATTATAGTAAAAATAGAAATATGAAAAAATCAGCCTACGAAGTTTGGAAATTAGCAAAAGAGCAAAATCTAAACGAAGAAGAAACAAAAAAATTAATGATAAAAGAGGGGGTTATCATTGAAAAAAGCAAATGGATAAATGTAGAAGAAAGTTTACCAAATGATGAAGTAAATGTATTGTGTTATCATAGTTATTCAGAAAATTATTTTATCTGCTACAGAACAAAAGACTGCTTAACAAATGAACCTAAATGGTTTGGAGGTTCAATGCCAACTCATTGGAAATATCTCGATAAACCGTAAACGTAGCAATTGAAGATAACGTATGGTGCTATGGGATGCCCGCCTATGCACCAAGTTGATTTTGGCGGGTATCTTATAGCACGTGTTATCGCTAGTTGTGGTTAATTAATATTTAAAAAAGTAAACAATATGATTTTAAGAAGATTGGGAAACAAAAGTAAAATTGCACACGAAATACAAAAGTACTTTCCTGTACACGAAATTTATATAGAGCCGTTCTTTGGAGCTGGAGGAATGTTTTTTAATAAACCAAAAGCTAAAGTAAATATATTAAACGACTTAGATAATGATGTTTTTAATTTATTTGAAATTATAAAGACAAATGATATTGACTTGTTAGACAAACTAGAAATAACGCCATATAGTGATTTTGTTTTTCAGAATTGGAAAGAAAATGAAGAAACTGAAAATGTTTGGAAAGCTGTAAGATTTATATATTTATCTAATTTTGGATTTATGGGACAAGGAAGTAGTTTAAAAATGGATAGTAGAAACCATAAAGAAAATGCTCTTATTAATCTTAAAAAAACAAAAGATTTTTTAAAAGACTGTTCTGTAAAATTTACTAATAATGATTTCAGAAAAGCAATAAAATCAATATCATTGTCAGAGGAAAATAACAAAAGTAGAACGTTCTTTTATTGCGACCCGCCTTATTTAGGAACAGATAACAACTATAGTCATTCCTTTCTTGAAAATGATAGTAAAGAGTTGTTTGATGTTTTACAATCAACTGGATGTAAATTTGCAATAAGCGAATTTGATAATGATTTTATTTTAAGCCAAGCAAAAGAAAGAGGTTTAAATATTATTATCGTAGGAGAACGAAAAAACCTTAAAAACGTAAGAACTGAAATATTAATAACAAACTATGAAAACAATCAACAAAAATTATTTTAATTATGAAATTATTTATTTTTAACAACGGTGACGAAAGTGTAGGATTAAATCCTTCCGAGTACTCAATAGAATGTCCATTTGAACAAAACGAAGTAGAACAAAACGATTTAGAGTATTTTAAAGAACTCCAAGTTAATTGTTTTAGCGAGTTTTTAGACTTAAAAGTAATAGGGATTTATGATTTTGAACTTAAAGACAGATACTAATGAAAAAACTATTATTAAATTTAGCAATAATACCAATAGTTTTTATCGCTATAAATATTGAGAGTAAAGGATATACTTTGTTATTTTTATCTGTTTGCGTTATTGTTATAGTTAATATTAATGACAATAGTAATTTTAAAAGACAATCGTAGCAATTAGCGATAACTACTTGCTAACACTTATAAAAGTATTACTTTCTTATGGCAACACCTTTAAAATATAGTAAAGTTAAAGTAATTAAAATTACACCTATTCAAGATGCTACATTGAAAAAATTAGATTCTTATCAAATCAATGTAGCTCAATTCATAAGGGATGCTATTTCTGAAAAGATTAAACGAGAACACAGCGATCTAATACCGAAAGTTAAAAAAGAATATTGCCCTTTTTAAAATAAGTTATGAAACGTAAACCTAAACCCATCAAACATAAATGCGATCTTTGCAGGAGAAACGCAACCGTTAAAATATTTGGTGCGTGGCTTTGTGATATTCACTATGATAAAAAATACAGCAAAATGAAAACAGCAATCAACCAATTGATTAAATGGATTTGGTTAGACTTCTTTCCAAATGAGTTAGTAGATACAGAAACAGTCAATAAGATAGATTTAAAGGCTAAAGACTTAAAAGAGGTAGAGAAAGATATAATTATAAAAGCGTTCAATTCTGGGCGTTTATGTGAAGAAATGGGAATGGATAAAAGCGCAGAGGAGTACTTTGACGAAACTTTTGAAAAATAATTAAAAAATAATTGCTAAAGTTACGTTGTTGTATTAGTTTATTCATTATATTTGAAGCAAATTAATTCTCAATGTTAGAAAAGTTAGCTTTAGATCACGAGAAATGGGTACGAATGGCACAGTCTATTTGCGGAAACCGTGACAAAGCAAACGACTTAACTCAGGATATGTACCTGCAATTGCACGGAGTTACTAAAGAGATTAACGAATGGTATGTTTATCGAACTATCAAAACTCTTTTCTTAATGGAGTTGAGAGAAAACAAAAACAAAACATTTGTAGAGATTGAAAACTTAAACATCATTGATGAAACTTCTGACCATTACCAGAATAACATAAACTACGAAATAGTAAAGAAAGAATTTGATTCTCTTAAATGGCACGAAAAGACTATTATAAAATATAGTTATGAAGATGGATCGAGAGAGTGCGCTCGTAAAATGGGAATAGGCAGGGGAACGGTTTTAAATTACAGAAACAAATTAAAAAATAAAGTATGGCAAAGTCTAAAAAATCCAACGGGGTTGGAGATACTATCGCAAAGTTTACAGAAGCAATTGGAATTGAACCGTGTGCAGGGTGTACCGGCAGAAAGGCTCTTTTAAATGATTGGTTTCCGTATAAGAATGTAATTGAACTTACAGACGAACAAAAAGCTAAAGTAGCTGTTTTAAAAGATTTAGAAGATGAGGAAGTAGTAGCAATTTATAACGATGCTTTTAATACTGATTTGATTTTAGAACATTACAACGGAGGAGTTAAAGATGCGGTTATAAATTCATTGTTAAAATTAAGTACTTATTAAAGATTATATTTAAAAACCAACTAAATATTAAATTATGAAAAAGTCAGTATTATTATTAGCGAGTTTATTTTTATTGAGTTGTTCTCCAGAAGAAGCACCTAAAGATTGTGGCTGCGATAGAATTGTTGAAGTGGCTTCTTTTACGCTTCCAGACCGTTCGGTGTTTGGTAAATATACAACCATAAACGATTGTACGGGAGTTCAGAACAGTTACGATTGGAGAGGAACAGCACCAAGTAAAGGGAGTTGTAGATAATTGATTAATCAATACTTTTTTCAGAATGGAAGAAAAGACAAATGGAGGTGCAAGAGAGGGAGCAGGCAGAAAATCAAAGGTTGACGAGGAGAAAGTAAATACTATCTTTTTGTCAGCCTTAAAGGATTTGTATAAAAAAGAAACTGACGATGATGCAAAGATTATGTTTGTTAAATCCGTTTTATTAGAATCGCAAAGAGGACAGTTATTTATAGCGGAACACATATTCGGTAAACCAAAAGAAACAATAGACCAGAATGTTAATCTAAATAGTTTTGAGTTGAAAGACGTAATTAAATTTGATAACACTAAATCCTAAATATAAATCTTTATTCGCAAACGATACACGATTCTTTATAATTACGGGAGGTCGTGGAAGTTCAAAGAGTTTCGGGGTTGGCACATTTGCCAGCCTTTTGTCGTTTGAAACAGGGCATAAGATTCTATTCACTCGGCAGACAATGACAAGTGCGCACCTTTCGATTATTCCCGAATTTCAAGAGAAAATCGATTTAATGGATGCCAACCATCACTTCGACATTAACAAGTCCGAAATCGTAAACAAGCAAACCAAAAGCGAAATAATATTCAGAGGTATTAAATCTTCAAGCGGAGACCAAACGGCAAACCTTAAATCCTTGCAAGGTGTTACCACTTGGATATTAGATGAAGCGGAAGAACTCACAGACGAAAAGACTTTCGATAAAATCAATTTATCAATTAGGCAAAAAGGAATACAGAATAGGGTAATCTTAATACTTAATCCTGCAACAAAAGAACATTGGATATACAAACGTTTCTTTGAAAGTGCAGGAGTGGAAACAGGATTCAATGGAATAAAAGGAAACACAACTTATATTCATACTACTTACTTAGATAATATTCAAAACTTAGACCAGAGTTTTATCGATGAAGTTTTAAACATCGAAGCAACAAACCCGTTAAAATACAAACACGTTATACTTGGAGGTTGGTTGGATAAGTCAGAGGGTGCAGTCTTTACGAATTGGAAACTCGGAAAGTTCGAGGAAGTAGGACAATCTATTTACGGTCAGGATTACGGATTCTCAGTTGATCCAACTACATTAGTACAAACATCGATTGACAAACCAAATAAGCGCATTTACGTAAAGGAATTATTATATCAAACCAAACTGACCACTACAGAAATATCGGTTATTAATGCTCGTTATTGTGCGAACAGTTTAATCGTTGCCGATAGTGCAGAACCTCGATTGATTCACGAACTACGAAGCAGAGGAAACAATGTAAGAGAAACGATTAAAGGACCGGGAAGTGTAAGCGCAGGAATTGCTTTGATGCAGGATTATGAATTGATAATCGATAACGATTCTATTAATATAATCAAAGAACTAAACAACTACTCTTGGAGTGACAAGAAAAGCAACACGGCAATAGACGCTTTTAATCACGCTATCGATGCAATGCGTTACGCTATTTACTTTCAACTTGCTAAACCCAACGCAGGAAAATACAATATCGGTTGAGCCAAAATAACCTTATTGCATTATTAAGGTATGAAGATAACCATACCAACTACACTAAACGAAATTACCCTAAAACAGTATCAAACATTTAGGGCAGCAGTAGCAAAAAACAAAGACGAGGAGTTTGTTAAACTTGCTTTAGTTACTATCTTTTGTAAACTATCATTAGAAGATGTAATTAAAATCAGGATTAAAGACTTGAATAGTATTGCTTTACAAATTTCTCAAACACTACAGCAAGAGCCACAATTTATCCAACGCTTTAAACTCAACGGCAAAGAGTTTGGTTTTATTCCGAACTTAGATAAAATGACAGCAGGGGAATATATCGACTTAGACAAGTATTTACGTGAAGAAGAAGATTACCATTTAGCAATGGCAGTTTTATTCAGACCAATAGCCAACAATTTTAAAGACCTATACAACATCGAGCCTTATACAAGTTCTGAAACATACGGAAAGGAACTGTTAGATATGCCACTCGATGTTGCATTAGGTTCGATTGTTTTTTTTTACAATTTAAGCAACGAATTATTGAAATCTACGAAACATTATTTCCAAGCACAAACAGCGGAGAATCAACTTTTGGAGGAGGTTTTAGCGAAAAATGGGGTTGGTATCAATCAATTTATACAGTTGCTGGAAGCAGCATCTTTAAGTTTGGAGAAACTACGAACCTCGACATACATACTTTCTTAACGTTTTTAGAATTTAAAATAGATTTAGCACAAGAAGAAAACAAACACCTAAATAAAAATGAATAGTTTACTCACAACTTTAACCTTTTTAAAATCACTCTTTGAATTAGACACCAGAGTTACAACCGTAATCGAGGGCGAGGGCGAAGAAATAGATACGTATAAAACAAATCAGTACCCATTGGTTAATCTTTCAATAGGTACAACTACAGTAGGAATTGGAGAGGTAAAACATCAATTTGTAGTACACGCATTAACACAAAGAAACACAAGTAAGGTGGCAAGTTCAGACCGATTTTATAAAAACGATAATAAGTTGGATAATCTCGATTTGACTTCTGATATAATCATTAAAGCAATCACGAATTTAAAAACGCAAGATAATACAAACGATATTGATTTAAGCAATGAGCCAACACTCGAAGCGATAAAGTTTGATTTCTTAAACATTTTAGATGGGTATTCCTGCACGTTTGAATTAACAATAGCTAATAACACAAGCGGATGTTTCTCTTAAATACACAAGTAGTTACACAAGCCTTTGCTGATTATGTAGTGCAACAGGCAAGGACAAACTTAACTAAAGGAGGGAAGAACGTTTCAAAGGATTTATACAACTCGATTACAAAAGAAGTAGTAAGCGATACAGATAACAACTATACTATTATAGGATTTTCGATGGATGGGTACGGTCAGTTTGTGGATCAAGGGGTAAAGGGTAAAAGTTCAAGTAGTAAAGCACCAAACAGTCCTTTTAAGTTTGGGAGTGGCACGGGTAAAAAAGGCGGTTTAAGTAAAGGGATTTTAAATTGGGTAAAGGCGAGAGGGTTTCAATTTCAAGATAAAAAATCAGGTAGGTTTTTATCCTATCAAAGTACAGCCTTTTTAATCTCACGTTCCATTTATCACAAAGGAATGAAACCGAGTAACTTCTTTTCGAGACCTTTAGAATTAGGATTTAAAAAATATGTAGATACAGATTTAATGAAAGCCTTTGGGCAGGATGTGGAAGTAATGATACAAAACAATTTAATAAAAAAGTAAATGGCATTTTCAACGATAACGATAGACTTCACTTCCATACCAAGCGAGAACGAAGTATTAAATATTAGTGAATCTAATTTAGGTTTAAGTCTAAATCAAATATTTAAGGTTGCAAGGTATGGAGCAGGGAATACAGAAATACCAGAGTATGACGATTTACTATCTCGTTACATTGGTTATATTCCAACGTATTATAAACAAGCCTTTGATTTAGATTACAATACTTCGAGTTTGTTTACAGTTGTAGCAACGAATGGAACGCTGTATTCTGGATTAGGTTCGGTTACTATTACAGCTAATTATGATAATGCGGTGTTTGCGACTGTTTTAAACAATACAGATGCAACGATAACAACTACAAATCATTACGTTGCTCCTGAGATACCCGATCCAATCATTCCAATAGTATTGCCTGACGCTACTATATTATCGAGGTCGCCTTATAATATTACAGTAACACCAACAATATTGTTTGACCAAATCATTATGAACTTGTACTTATACAAAGGACATAAAACAACCGATAAACCAATATTGCCAAACTATACTTTATCTAAAATCGTAGTGTATGCAGGACAGCCAAAGATAGCAATTGAGATTAGTAAGATAGTAAACGATTTTATAAAGAATAATTATACAGCCACTTTAGGAGGGGGAAGTCACGCTATAAGTCTAAACGATAGTACCTGGATTTATGCTGAAATGACGATGAAGTATTTAGACGAACCCGTTTATTATATCAATCAAACTTTATTCGCTTTGGATGGCTTCGGGTATCATACAGAATTAGCGAACCCTACTATCAACACAAACGTTTTAAGTAGCATTTCAAAGCATATCTTTTACAATGGTTCTACTTATCCATTGTACTTTAAAACAAAGAACCTAACCACTATAACAGTCAATGGGGTAAGCGTTCCGTTTAGTTATAGTCAGAATTTATCCAATCAATTAATAGGAATGGTTAATATCGGAGCGTATGCAAGTGTTGAGGGTTCGTTTAATGCGGTCTTTGTGTACTCAACAGGAACAGAAACGCACACTTTCGAGGTAAAAGAGGAATGTAAATACCCTGTTATTAACTGTGTATTCAAAAATAAGTACGGTTTCTGGCAAACAATACCCTTTAACAAGCTGTCAAAGAAAACAATCGACTTTGAAAGTCAGGATTTTATGCCTATTGTTTCCAATTTTGGAACGTATAATCTTAACTCACATAACAAAAAGACCTTTTTAAACAACGGAAAAGAGAAAGTAACAGTCAATACCGACTTTATCGGGGAGCATTATAACGATTTATTCAAAGAATTAATGCTAAGTGAGTTTGTTTATCTCGAAGAAAACGGACAAGTACTCCCGGTTAATATCGTTAAGAAATCATTTGAAAAGAAAACCAAACTAATTAATAAGTTGATTCAGTACTCAATGGATTTTGAATACAGTTTTGACTTAATGAATACCGTAATTTAATGAACGTATCTATTTACATACAAGGCAAACAGCTTGACTTATTTAAGGATGAGAATATCGAGATTAATTTATCGGTAAAAAACATATCTGACATTTCAAAGGTAGTAACGGATTTTACGCAAGGGTTTACTATTCCAGCAAGTCCGACTAATAACCAGATTTTAACGTATTGGTTTAATGCGGATGTAGATGGAACATTTAACGGAAACTTAAGAGTAGATTCTTATTTAGAAGTAAATAGCCTACCTTATAAATCGGGGGTAATTCAGTTAGACAATTGCAAGTTAAAAGATGGTTTGCCTTATTCGTATTCGATTACTTTTTTCAGTAATGCAGTAAGTTTAACGGATCGGTTCGGAGATAATTTACTAAGTGGTAATGCTGATGTGACCAAAGATTTAAACCTTACTACTTACAATCACAATTACGACATAGCAACGGTCACCGATGGAATGCACAAAGATACTATTTCAGGGGGCGATGTGTACTATCCTTTAATTACAGCCACAGGCGATTTAAACTATGGCGATAACTCAACCCGTGATATAATTTATGTATCTAATACGTTAAAGTTTACCGACTTCAAACCAGCCTTACGATTGATTCGTATTATCGAAGCTTTAGAGGTTACGTATGGAATAACTTTTTCAAGGGATTTCTTTGACCGAGCTTTGTTTTATAATTTGTTTATGTGGTTGCATAAAGAAACGGGAACGGTAGATAATGGGGGGCAAAGTTTATTAGTTGATTTCACAAGCGCAGGGAATATAACAGACCTTACAGGGGTTTTAATGAATTTAGGAACAAATGAATACACACAAGGCACTTCTACAAATTCAGCAGCGTACACAACAATAACACCGAGCGCAGGATATGAGACCGTACCTTATGGAGTTGAACGGTTATTAGATGGGGAGAGTTGGGGAGTTAGAACTAATTTAAAAGGAGTTACTACAACCCAATGGAAAACAGACAAAGACACAAAAAAACACACTTGGAAAGTTAGCGCAACAGAGGAATTTAAATTCACTACAACGCTAACGGTTACAACCGTAGCAATACTTGGATTTCCATCCGTTACAAAAACAGCCACTTTCGCAGAGCAAACCGTATTAGGGGATTTAGTAGTTAAGGATAACCTACCACAAATTAAGGTTAAGGATTTTATCAATAGTTTGATAACTCAATTTAATTTAATAATCAAACCGACCAGCGCAACGACTTTTTATATTGACACTTTAGATAATTGGTACGGTAAAGGAAAGACGTATGATATAACGGGTTTAGTTGACATAAAAGAAATAACAGTTGCTAAACCTGATATAAAAAAACAAATAGACTTTGCCTATCAAAAGACTGATGCCATCGCAGGAAAAGGATATTTTGATTTATACCAAGTAGGGTACGGAGATTTAAAAGCAAAGTATGATGTAAGCGGTTCGGATTTAAAGATAGAAAGTCAGTTTGAAAATATGATGTTTGAGCGTATGACAAACGATAACGTAAGTCCTAAAATACAAACTAATATACAATGTGGTTTATCTATTGACAAAGAATTAAAACCGTACAAAGGCAAACCAATACTGTTTTATAAAAATGGGCGGTTAGATTTAGCCACAAATATAAAAGTGTCTGGAGTTTCCATTCCTAAATTAACACATACAGCAACGGAGGATAATTTAGATTTTAATCAGGTAACAAACTCGTTAAACTTTGGAGATGAAAACTCAAGTTATTTCTATACACCAATAATAAAAGGATTGTATTATAACTTTTGGAAAACCTACATCGAAGATTTATTCAATCGTAAATGCAGGGTGTTAACGTTCAAATGTAAGATACCTATTTCGATACTTTATAATTTAGGGTTAAATGATAGGTTTATAATCGGGGATAAAAAATATAAGATTTCGACTTTAAAAGTAAACCTGATTAATTCAGATGCAACAGTAGAAGTCTTTACAGATTTTTCAGCACCCGTAGATAGCGCAAGTACAATATCGTTTATTACAGTTGATGCTTTACTTCCTACAGTTGACAGTCCTATGACCGTTGATAGTATTATTTCTACAGCACCTACGACCTCATACATTACCAATGGAATAAGTGCAACAACATACACAAGCACCAGAGCGAAAGAGCATTTTGAAATAGCAATAAAAGCCAACACAGGTTGGACAATTGCAACGGCTTCGAGTTGGATTACTATTAATAAAATGGCAGGAAAGCAAAGCGACTATGTACGAATCACAACGGCAGAAAATGCAACAGGAATAGAGCGCACAGGAACAGTAGTATTTACGATAGGAGTTACAGCTTACACACTAACAGTTACACAATTATTATGATAAAAGTAGTCATTGATTTACTCAACTCTAACGAGTGGTACGGTACGAAAAGCGAGATAATCGAAATCGCTAAAGGCAAGTATGAACTGCCAACAAACTTTAAGGGAACAATCGCAAAAATAAAAAGGATATGGCAATAGAGAAAGTAGTTAATATTAGGATTAATGATAATGTTTCAGTTGCTGACAAACACGTAAAAGATTTAGATAAATCCTTAAATAAATTAGAGGGTTCTAATAATAGTTTATCGGGTTCGATGAGGGATTCGAGTATGTCAGTATTAGAAAATGGCGGTGCAATGGGATTGCTTAACGATGCAACGGGAGGACTTGCTATGTCCGTTAAGGATGGGGTTGAATCATTGGCTTTATTTTCGCAAGGTAGTAAGATAGCAACAGCAGCAACAGCTTTACAAACTTGGGTAACGAATGGGGCAAACGTAGCAACAAAAGCATTTAGAGCCACTTTGATAAGCACAGGAATTGGGGCGGTTGTAGTATTGATTACTGCCTTAGTAGTTGCAATGTCAAATATGGAAAGTTCAGCAAAAAAAGCAGAACACGCACAAAAATTATTAAACGATGAAATAGAAAGAAGTAGCAGGGTTTTAAATGATGAATTATCTAATATTGATTACGTAGCCAAAGCACAAATATTAAGAGCAGAAGCACAAGGTAAAAGTGTAAAGGAAATACAGGCGATTGAAAGAGGGGCAAGTACTGAAAGATTAGCAGCGTTAAAAGCAGAGCAAAACAGACTTTTAGAATTACAAAAAACTAAAGGAATGACAGTTGAGCAAAGCCAAAAATTAAACGATGATTTACTTAAAAATAATTCAGCTTTTAATAAGGAAATACAAGGTCAAGAACTTGCAAGATTAACAATAGAAAGAGATACGGCAAATAAAGGCAGGGAAAATCAAACAAAAGCAAATGAAGAAAGTCAAGCGAAATCAAAAGAGCATAATGATAAATTATTAGCAGACCGAAAAGCGTACTTAGACAAAGCGAATGCGTTTGGAGAGGAGAATAATTTAAAAGCAGTTGATACCGATAAGATTAAAAGGGATGCGGATAAAATCGCAATGGAAGAAGATTTAGCCAACAAAGTTGCTATTGGGGATAACTGGGTAATTGAACAACGTAGAATTTCAGAACAAGAAATTTTAGACTTAGAAGAAGCTAACCTTAGAAAAATAGAAATAGAGCAAACTTTACAAGATGCAAAAAGAAACGCATTAGATACAGGTCTTGATATATTACAACAATTTGCAGGTAAAAACAAAAAAATTGCAATGGGTATATTGGTAATTCAAAAAGGATTAGCAATTGCGGATGTGATAGTTGGAGCGGCTAAATCAATTGCAGTAGCACAAGCAAATTTAGCAGCCGTTCCTGCGGTTATTGGTGTAGTTCCCAATCCAATGTATGCGGTACAAGCGGCAGCAACACTTAAAGGAATATTAGCTACAAAGATAACAGCAGCCACCTCTATTGCTTCGATAGTTGCAGCAGGAATAGGTCAGGCTTCATCTATAAGCGGTGGTGGTTCAGCAGGTGGTAATGATGGTGGCAGACAAAGCGCACCCCCACAATTTAACATAGTAGGGCAAAATTCAAACAATCAACTTGCTCAAAGCATAGGTAAAACTCAAAACAGACCAGTTGAAGCGTTTGTAGTTAGTGGCAATATGACTACAGCACAAAGTTTAGACCGCAATAGAATAGCAACAGCAACTTTTAACAATTAGATTATGGAAGAACAAGACGATCCTATCTTCGATGATATGGAATACGAGCAAAGCGATACACGTTATGAGGTAGTTTCAATTTGTAATCAGGCTTTAAACGCAGTTGATGGTTTTGATTCTTACTTAGAAGATGATAAAATACGAGTGAATGAGATTAAAAGAAAGGCATTACGATTAATAGAATATCATATTAATATGATGTATGATGAGAATTTTGAAGATTAAAAAAGAAACCCTATTTAGTTAGGGTTTTTTTGTGCTTATAAAATAAATGTGAGCCACTTTGTTCTTTTTGCATTATCTAAATATGGAAACGTACAAAGTAATATTCAAAGAGGGCGAGACTACAGGAGTGTATGGTATTTCACTTGTAGAAAATCCTGCAATGGATTCAATGTTTATTGCACTCAAAGAAGATACCAAACTACAATTAAAAGCAATCGACACCGAAAAAAGAATACTACTCGGAGCGGTGCTTATTCCAGAAAAACCAATATACAGAAATCAAGACGGCAAGGAGTTTAACATCGTATTTCCTGCCGAAACAATATTACTTGCTTCCCAAAATTTCTTAAAACAAAACTATCAAAGCAGTTCGACATTAGAGCATAACGAAGATATGAAGTTATCCGATGTGACATTCGTAGAGAGTTGGATTAAGGAAGATATGGTAAATGACAAGTCCGTACTACACGGATTCGATGAGCCAATAGGAACGTGGTTTGCTTCAATGAAAGTAGATAACGAGCAAGTATGGAATGACTATATCAAAACGGGAAAAGTAACGGGATTTTCAATAGATGGATTTTTCGACTTAGAGCAAATTAATTTAAACAAACAAGAAATGAATGTAAACGAAATCGTAGATGCGATTAAACAAGGGTTTGCTTCTTTGTCTTTGAAAAAAGAAACAGAGGTAAATCTTGGAAGTATTGCCAATGCAGATGGTAGTATCACTTTCAACTTTGAGGGAGATACCATAGCAGTTGGTACGCTTATGAGTATGACAGGCGCAGAGGGCGAAATGGAAGTTCCTGATGGGGATTACACTTTGGCTGATGGAATGGTTATTACAGTAGCAGGTTCAACAGTTGCAGAGATTGGAACACCAGAAGCAGAGGTCGAAGAAGAAAACGCACCAGCACCAATGGCAGCAGCACCAACAAGCGCACCCGTAGTAAAAAGCGAAAAATCTACACAAGAGGTTTTTTACCAATTGTCAAAAGAAGATTTAAACGCTATGACTTTAGAATTTGCCAATCAATTAGAGACTAAAATTTCAGAATTGAGAAACGAATTTAAAACAGAATTGGAAGCACAAGCACCAATCAGTTTGACAAAAAACAAACCAGCGAAAGAAATCGCTTGGGAAGAAATGACAGAATTACAAAAACGCAGAGCAACAAAATAATTTAAAAAAAAATAAACAATGGCAATTACTTATAACAGTATTGATATTAAAGGAGTAGCAGCAGAACCGATAATCGAAGAAATCTTATTCGAAAATGCTACCATAGGAAAAGGACTTGTAACATTTGAAGAAGATGTTAAAGCCGAAACAATTTTTACAGAAGCTACAGCATCTGCAACCCTACAAGCTTACACAAGTGGAGTACCTACTACAGCAGGTTCTTTGACCGCTTTTGATGTAGCCGTAACTCCAACTAAAGGTCAGTTTTACCAAACATTCGATCCTGCTAACTTACGTTTTTCAAGATTCAAAAAAGACATCAAGCCGGGTGCTTGGGAAATTATGTCAACAGAATTTGAAAGATTGTTAATCGGTGGATTGTATGCTAAACAAATCTCTTTGGCTTTAGAAAATGAGTTCTGGAATGGTGTTAAATCAACTACTAAAACAGCAGTTGCAGCACTTACAGCAGGAACTTTAAACACGGAAGTATCAACAACCGAAAAAGCACAAGTAGCAGCCTTAACAGCTTCTCAAATTGATGGTGTTTTAGTTAAAATGATTTACAACGATTCTAACGCTTCAGCAACAGCAGGAGTTGGAACACGTATCAAAGTTGTAGGAACTACAGTTACTGCAAGTGTAATCAAAGCAGAGTATGACAAAATCTTTGCCGCTATTCCAGCCGCTGCTTTGTCAGGTGCAGAACAACCTACTATCTACGCTCCAAGATCACACAGACAATTTATAATCGCAGCTAACAATGTTACTACTGATTATACTAAACCTTTTGATGTGGATGCAAGTGCGCAAAATATCTACTTCAACGGATTGAAAGTGGAATTTGTACCACTACCAGAGAAAGTAGTTATCGCAGCTTTGAAATCTAACTTGGTATGGTGTACTGATTTATTGTCTGATGTAAACACAATGAAAGTTGATTTTATCGCAGCGAACAGCGAACAAATGTTTATCAAAAACAATGTGACTATTGCTGCTCACGTAGTAAATCAAAAATTCAACGTATTGTACGCAGGATAAGAACAAGTAACGAGGGGAGATTAGTTTCTCCCCTTATTTTAAAACTAAAATAAATGGCTTGTGATATAACAAAAGGAAGAGGATTAGGATGTAAAGATTCTCGAATAGGAATTAAAAGCGTGGATTTTGCAGTCTTTAATGATGCAGTATTTACCACTACAGCAGGGGAAGTGACTGCTATTCCTGCAAGTATTACAGCGGTATTCAGATACCAAGTAAAAGGAACGGGTAATAAGTTTGAAGATGTAGGAACTATTAATCAAGAAAATAGAACGGTAGAATTTAAAAAATCATTGTCTTTAGTATTGCCTAAATTAGGAGTGACAAGTGAGGTTGAACTTTCTGCTTTATTGTACGGTAGAGTTTACGCATTTGTAAAAGATTATAACGGTAATGTAATTGTTTGCGGTGTTGAATCTGGAATGGATGCAACAACTTTAAACAAATCTACAGACACCCAATGTTATAATATTGCATTAGAAGCAATGGATAAGGTAATTAGTCCGTCTTTATCATCTACAGCGAAAACAGCTTTAGAAGTATTAGTTTCAGCAACAAATGTAGCACCGTAATTTTAACAATAACTTTATTAAACAAGCCACTATTTAAGTATAGTGGCTTTTTTATTGAGCCAAAAACAAACTTTTGCATTATAAAGGTATGAGTATAGAAGTAATCCAATTATCAAATTATATTAGACCACAAGTAAAAGAGGTGCAGTCTAAAGAATGGGTTTTAAATGGCGATAAAAACTCTTTCTATCAGTATATCATAGACCGTTACAATGGCAGTCCTACCAATAGAGCCATTATAGATAGCTACGCACAATTCATTTACGGCAAGGGTTTAATGAGTACGCAACAAGCAATAAAACCTTTATTGTTTGCTACCATCAAAACTATTTTAGGAAAGAATGATTTAAGAGCCATTTGTCAAGACTATGTTTTATTCGGCGAAGCATCCATCGAATTAATCTACAAAAAAGGCGAACTTAAACAAGCGAAGCACATACCTAAAAATAAAGTAGTTCCTCAAAAAATGGATGAGAACGGGGATATTTTAGGCTATTGGTATTCACAAGATTTTAACAACACCAGAAAATACGAGCCTGTATTTATCGATGCTTTCGGATTTAATAAAGTAAAAGAGGGTTCTTTAGTTTATGTTATTTCAGATTACCAAGTAGGGAAAACCTATTTTACAGACCCGTGCTATTTAGCAGGTTTACCTTATGCAGAATTAGAGGAAGAAATCGCTAACTATTGTATCAATCATATTAAAAACGGTTTGTCTTTCGGTCACATCGTTAATATGAATAATGGTACACCCGAAAGCGAAGATGTTAAAAGAGAAATTCAAAAAGATATTAAAGACAAATTAACAGGTTCACAAGGAGCAGGAAAATTTGTTTTAAACTTTAACGATAACAAAGAAAACGCTATCACAGTTGAAGCGTTGGAAGTTTCAGAAGCGCACAAGCAATACGAGTTTTTAAGTGCTGAATCAGGGCAAAAGATTATGATTTCGCACCGGGTAACTTCTCCAATCCTTTTTGGTATTAAAGACAATACAGGATTAGGTAATAATGCTAACGAAATGGAAAGCGCATTTAACGAATTAATGATTAATGTAATTGCACCTAAGAAAGAAGTTGTTTTAGATGCTTTAATGGAAATATTTACAGATGCAGGGTTAGTAATTGATTTAGATTTTATACCTCTTAGAAAGGTCGTACAACAAGCCACAACGTTAAGCGCACAAGTGCAATGCAATCACGACCATACAGACGATATGTTTGCCGATGCTTTATTAGAATTAGGGGAACAAATCGACCTTAACGAATGGGAAGCGATAGACGAAAGCGAGTATAATGCAGATTCAAAGGTTACAGAAACAGCATTAAATATGTCATCGTTACAATTGGCATACGCTCCGAGTGCTTTTGCAGAAAGAACAAGCGAACAAGACACTAAATTGTTCAAAATTAGATACGAATATAAGGGGAGTATGTCACCAGAAAGAGCGTTTTGTCGTAAAATGATGGGCGCAAATCTACTTTTTAGAAAGGAAGATATAGAAGCAGCGAGTAGAAAAGGGGTAAACAAAGGTTTTGGACCGGGTGGTGCAGACACTTACAACCTATTTTTATACAAAGGAGGTGTTAATTGTAAACATTTCTGGCAAAGAAGTATCTATCTAAAGAAAAACAACGACAGATTAACAGCTAAACAGGCGCAACAAATGATAAACGACCTCGATCCGAGCCTTAGAAAAGAAGCAAAATTCGAGCAAAACCCTATCGAGGTTGCAAAATGGACTTATGATTTACCAAATCACGGAGCTTTAAAATAAAAAACTATGGAAGCACTACTATTAAATGATTTGGACATTACAGAAAACACCCCTTTAGGGGGTAATATTGATGTAGATAAATTTAGATTTTGTATCGCTGATGCTCAGGTTTCTAAATTAGAGGAAATCTTAGGAGAAACTTTATACGAAAAGATTAAAACAGACTACACAGCGAACACTTTAACGGGTAATTATTCTATTTTATACACGAAGTACGTTAAACCGTTTTTAATCCATCAAAGTGCCGTAGAATATCTTTTAGTAGGTGCTTATATGGTTAGCAATGGAGGGATATTTAAAAACACCCCGATTAACGGAACACCCGTAGAAAAAAACGAAGTGGATTTCTTAGTACAAAACCAAAGAAGCAAAGCAGAAATGTATCAGGCACGACTTGAAAAATGGTTGGTTAGAAATGTACTTCCAGAATACAACACTTATTTAAACACTACCATAGTACCAGCAACACGACAAAGTTATGGCGGTTGGTATTTTGGTCAATCCTCAAACGATAATTTACCTAACAAATCATATAACGATTATGAAAGAGACTTCCCAAACGGATAAAGTAGATCACGTAAAAGTAGCACGACTGATTAAAAAAATCGAACTGTATTTATCAAAACAAAAAGAAACTAAAAAATAATGGCGCAACAAGTTATAAATATAGGTACGGTAGCAGGAGATGGAACAGGCGATAGTTTAAGAGAAAGCCAAAGAAAATCAAATGAAAACTTTAGCGAGATTTACACCCGTTACGCTCCCAACTTAGGAGTTGTAACGCCAACCGATACACCAGCAGGAACAGGAATAAACTATTGGGAATGTATCGAAGCAGGAACATACACAAATTTTGGTGGTGTTGTTTTAGGTGCTAACAGCAGAGGTACAATCTTTAGAAACTTATCAGGGGTATTTAGTATTAGTCAAGTTGCTTATGATGTATCAGGTAAATTAAACTTTTCCGATATTGCTGTTTATAATATCACAAAAGAAATCCCGCTTTCGGGTGGTTCATTTTATAATCTTACAACGGCAATTGCAACCGTTCCTGTTGCGATTAAAAAAATAGGATTAAAATTAACTTTTGAAAATTCTTTAGGGATTTGGAATACTTGGACTTTTACGGGTGTTGTAGGTGATTTTTCTAAACAAACCTTTTGGAAAAGTTCGGAAACAATTTATAAAAGAACAGATGTAAAGGATAGTTTAGCACCTGTGATAGATCCAACAGGATGGTTAAATAATGGAGTGTTCACAATTCCTTCAGGTGTTTCTTCAGCAGGAAAGTATTTTGGATATAATCTTGTTTCTTATGGTGTTTTAGATGTTTATATAAAAGTTATATCTACAATAAATCCATCGGGAATAATCATATCCGGAAATGGAACAAATATCACTGATGTAAATTGGAAATTACGAAGCGATGGAAAATATGAGTTTATTTCTTATTTAAAATTAGATTACGGTTCTTTCTTTCTGTATATAACTGGTCCTGCAACCTATGTCGGAAATCAAAACTTTTATTATGAGGAAGTTTCTTTATTAGAATTTCAGGATGTAGAATCTTCAATATCAACTATTCAAAAAGATATAAAAGAATTGCCAGAAGCTGTTGGAGCTATCAAAGAAAATATTTTTGAAAATGTTGTTAAATCAATTAATCCAGCAGGCGGAGCTTCTGCTATTACTAATGGGTTTAATATACCTATCGGGCAAACAGGAACAGGAAGTTATTTTGCCGTAACTCCCGAAGTTTTTAAATTCGATTCAAGTATTCGTGTTGGTCAAAAAATAAAATTTACTGCCACACTTGAAATCAGTAATTATTTGCAATTAACCCAACCGTTAAATTTTACGCCATTATTTCAAAAATTTAGAAACGGAGCGCAATTAGATAATAATTTTCCGGTTGTAGATTTTTCAGATACAATCACGGGAGCAAACCTAAGTAGAGTTGTTAATTTTTCTTATGTATTTACTCAAGATGATTTTGACAATGAGAATTATTATAGATTGTATGTACAATTAAACAATACTAATGCTGTGGCTTCTGCGGTGAATTTAGTAATGAGCAGTATTACTTTTTCTAAAATTAAATTTTTGAATGATAGGGTAAAAAATTTAGAATCTGATATTGTAAATAAAGCAGTAAATCCTATTTACACTATTATAACAGCAAAAAGAACTGGAACGGCTGATTTTGTAGGTAGAACAGCCATACAAGATGCGATTGATTCTATTACTGATGCAAGTGAGCAAAACCAATATATTATCAAAGCAAGTGGTATTTTTGAATGTACTGCTGCTGCTGATTATATTTTAGAAGTTGGAACAGGATTTTACCAATTAGTAGCAGGAAAAGACTATGTTCATCTTGATGGAACTGATCGAGATAATTGCATTATCACTTGTTCATTGCCTGATAATTTAGGTCTTGGATTCCCTTATCAACAATATCAAGGGGTTTGGTGGAATGTAAAAGCAGAAATTAATAATGTTACTATTATTGGTAAAAATTTACGATACCCTTTGCATATAGATGGTGGTGCTTACGGATGCGAAGATTTTGTTCAGTTTATTAAAAACAGTACTATTTGGCATCAAGGAAATACAAATAACGCTTTGTCTATTTGGGGCATCGGTACAGCTTTTGGTGTGGGAACTTCAAGCGGTCAAGAAATTATTGCCGAAAATTGCACTTTTAGAAATCCAAAAAACGGTTTGTATGCTCACGATAATTCAAACTTCAATAATTCTTCCACTGTAAAATATATTAACTGTGAGGTAATTACAGATAATGGAAATTCTGATGGGAATATTGTTGTTGAAAGTTTGGGTGCAGGAAATAAAAGCAAAACAATTATTGAAAATTGCAACATTACACCTGCCGCAATTAAATTGAATTTTACTAATATATCTAAAATTAATCTTTTAGCTGATAGTGCTAATTTTTTACTTGAAACCGATTTAGAGCCGAGAGCAATACGTAATTATCAAATTACAGACATTGCTTTAATGTTTAAAACACTTCTTACTGGTGGTAGCGCAACTATTTCATTTGTGAGTTCTTCAAGTGCGTTTAATGCATTAATTGGAGATTCTACCCAAACGGTTGAATATATCAATCGATATGGTTTCAAACAGTTAAAAGGGTATTCATACAGAAACGGAATCAATGGTTTGAACGCTTTTGCTTATGGCCTGTGGAATGTAATGGCAGATGCTTCAAGTAGTGATTATATTTGTGCATTGGGGAAAAGATTAGGCGATTGTTCGAGTGTAAATAAAACACTTGGAATTATTATTAATGGCACGACTTACAATGTGGTATTCGATAAAAATTATAATGGAACTGCGGTAGGTGTTGCTCCAAATTATTCAAACGCTACCATAATTGCTGAAATTAACGCTGTTATTGGTTCGGTTGCAACGTGCAGCACTTTTGCACCATCTGTAAATTATTACCCAAAATTTAAAGGAGTTGAAACGAGAGTAAACGCTGATACCACAGAATGTTTAAATGGAATGGGTGTTGTCTTTTTAGCCGATAACACATTTAGAAAAGCATTAAACGCTGACGGTTATATCGATGGAATTATTTTAGACGATTGCGGAGTTGGTCAAACTTCAAGAATCATTACAAGCGGCGAAATTTACAGCAACAATGTGGCGATAAGATTTTTTGCAAAAGAGATTTCAACAGCCACCAGGTCAATTGGAACACAAGCAGGAATTTCAGCAACAGCAGGAGTTTTTGATGTCACAGCAAGTCCAAAAGTTTTGATTTGTAAGCAAACGGATATTTATAAAATTATAAAATGAAACTAATAATCCTACTACTATTCGTTAATTTTTCAATTGCTCAAAACAGCATCGTTGCAGCAGGAAATCAAAGCGAAACATTCGGGGAAACATTCGCAATAATGCAGCAGGTCGATACGATAGTAGTAGTAGAAGTAAGTTTAGGAGTTCCAAAATACGAATATCCCGAAATAAAAATAACACCAAAGAAGAAAGTTTCTTTTTTACAATCGATAATTAATTTTTTAAAAACAATTTTTAAATAGAAAAATATGACAAATTGGAAAACAACAGTAATAGGGTTTTTAGCTTCGTTTTGGTTAATCGCTCAACCTATTATCACTAACGGGAGTTTTGATATTAAACGGGATTGGATGCAGTTAGTAGGTGCAATTATCACAGCTTCATTGGGGTATTTTACACAAGATAAAAAACCAACTGAATAATTAGAATATGGAAGATGCCCCGAAAAAAAGAATAAGCAAAAGTTGTATAATGGAAGAAAAAATTGACCGTTTAGAAAATCATTTTAAAGTTTATAAAACCGATATGACTGATGTAAAAGAAAGTGTCAGAAACATCGAATTTGCTTTGATAGGTTCTAATTTAAACGACCATAAAGGAATGGTTCATTTATTAGACGACATCGACAAACGAGTGCAAACTTTAGAAGATAAACAGATTTTAGCGGATGAGTTTTCTAATAACATTAAATGGTTTCAACGGGGATTATTGGGGATCATCTTCGCATACTTAACTTGGTTAATTACAAAATAATGAGATTAGACGAAAAATACAAATCACTTCTTAATTCCTATCACGTAAATACACCTTTACGGTTAGCGCACTTTATGGCTCAAATCGAACACGAAAGCGGATTGAAACCTATTTCTGAAAATTTGAATTATAGTGCTAAAGGACTTTCTACAACGTTTAAAAAATACTTTCCAACTATTGAATTAGCAAACGCATATCAAAGGCAACCCGAAAAGATAGCCAATAGAGTTTATGCAAATAGAATGGGGAATGGCAACGAGCAAAGCGGAGAGGGCTGGAAGTATCGAGGTCGTGGATTTTTGCAAATTACGGGCAAGGACAACTATTTAGTTTTGTCAAAAGATGCACGAATAGATTGTTTTGATAACCCGGATATATTATTACAAGAAGCCAACGCAATGATTTCAGCTTTGTGGTTTTGGAATAAAAATAAACTGAATGCTTTAGCTGATGTTGATAGTGTTGAAACCATTACAAAGAAAATTAACGGGGGATTTATAGGTTTAGCGCATCGAAAAGAATTATTAATAAAATGGAAATCAACACTTAAATTATGACAACATACAATTTTCCAAATCATACAAAGGGCGATACTTTCAAAGCAAGACAGATAACGCTTGGTTTTGATATTACGGGCTTAGAAATCAAGATGCAATTCAAATTATCGGGTTCAATACAACCAGCGTTTGAGTGGAGTACTGTTGATAATTCATTTACAGTTAGCAACGCAGCAACGGGTGTAATTGTAATGACCAGTAAAGTGTTAGACTTACGACCGTTGACCTATGTGTATGACTTACAAACAAAGGATTTAAGCGGTAATATAACAACGTATTTCAAAGGTTCTTTAACAATCGAGCAAGACATAACTGTATGATAACCATTAATGAAATAGTCGAAAATGTAACGATAACCG
>Ga0208975_1000234_pt1 | contig 29848 bp, 42 predicted proteins | sample GreLakmeER78MSRF_FD_187700 | JGI IMG/M metagenome (GOLD analysis project Ga0208975, IMG submission 187700) | Freshwater lentic microbial communities from great Laurentian Lakes, MI, USA - Great Lakes metaG ER78MSRF (SPAdes) | ecosystem: Environmental > Aquatic > Freshwater > Lake | place: Great...
AACAAGTAGTAAAAGCTGATGTGTATGTCACTGTAAAATTATTTGGTGGACTGAATGCAGGTACAGGCGCAGTAGTTCCAACAAGTTTTAATCCATCAAATAAAACAACAAAATTTGGAGCTGCTATTGTAGAAGAAATAGAAGAAAAAAGTTGAGAAATTTGACCGTTGGAGGCTTCTCTTACATATAAACCTAGATCTCCCCCTACATTTTTTGCATAAAGCGCCAACTCGTTAGCAATTGTAGTTGGGTCTCCTGCTTGGGCAGGGAAGGTAACTTTTTGATGCTTGCCTTGATTCGTTGTAGCAGTTGTAAAATCATAGTGGTCTACCCCATAGGTGCTATTCAAAGTTTGAAAATTACTAAGAATTTGAGCTTGGCTTTGGGATGGTCTGTCGCTTGCTGCTGGAATATTAGGTGTGTAACCTGACATTTAAAATCCTCCAAAAGTATTACCGAAGGGAAACTGCTGAAATGGAGACTGTTCGGTATATATTGATGCCGTCCTCTCTGAGGTCTGCTGTGTAATTGTTCTTCTTTGTACTAAGTTCATTTGCTCTTTAAGAAGAGGTCTAAACTTCATCATATTTTCAAAATCTGCATTATCTGAAAATATTTTGTCTGCTGCTCCGTAGGCTAAAAGTTGCCACCACTCCCTCAGTTGGGGTTCCTGACTTGAAGGAGCAGAGGCAAAAGCTGTTGGGTACTGGTAAGCTTCAAAACTGACAATATAAGCCTGATCAGGAACAGGATAGACCATGAATTGATCTTGGTAAAATACTACTGATTGGGGTCTAGAAGCCACATAAGGAGTATACTGAATATTAATAGGATTCCCAGAGGGTATAGGAAATGAGAACCCGTTGGCCAGAATACTAACGGCTCCGGTAATATAGTTGATGCTTCCTCGAACAGTTGGGGTATCAGAGCTATCGTTAACATCGTAAAGGTTTCCTGTTTGATTGATTGTAACCGCTCCTCCCCCATCATCTACTAAAGTTTGGGAGTTCCCATTCGCATCAATACCGGAGATTAATACTTGATAGTTCATTTTTCTTACAGGGACTGGATTAGCAGAATAGGCCCCAGGAGGATTCTGTTTAAAACCTCTCATTATGGGCGTTTGAGAGCAGGATTGACCAGTATATGGCCCCTGCGTCCCATTGCCTGTATAAATCTGTTGTTGCAAAAAGTCTAAGCTCGGATTTACCCTAAAAAAGTTTTCTCTGCTCTGAGTCATGTAGGATTGATAGCCAGCTATATAGACTGGTGGCATGTTACTTAGATAATATTCTTTAGGAAAATCATACACCGCTATATTTGCAGAGGTCGTAAATTGGAAGTTTACCCTCAGATTCTGTAGTTTGAGGTGTTCAGGAAAATCGTAAATGTAAAAGGTATTAATGTACTCATCAATTTGGGAGTCAGTAATCTGATTCGCATTAGGACGGGCCGTAATTCGGCGGATTTTATTTCGGATAGTGCCAAGGGTTGCCGGTGCTGTCATTAATCACCTTTTTTTTAGGAATATACCCTTTTTAATTTGTTAAATCAAATTTTAAATTCTAAGGGGTTCTCCATCCATATTCAGGGGGTATATTGTTATTATTCTTCACAGAATTTTCTAAAGTAAAAGCCTCTTCTCCCATCGGTATGACTGTAGGACTTTGATTGCCGGAAGCATGAAACGGGTCAAAATCTCTCGTATCAATCCCAATAGAAAAAGAGGTAGAGTCAATAATTGTAGCTAAAACTTGGTTGCCGGCCAGTTGTTGCATCCCACATTCTAGAGGGATCACAAGCCGAACTATAATTCCAGCTAAGTAACCATGGGGTAGGGTCGTAGTAACTACCCCAGGGTTAGCATTTGTAATAGAGCTAATTTCTTGCCTACAAGGGACAAAAAAATTAATTGACATTACAGATCTCCAAGAGTATCAAATTGGAGGCTCTCAAAACCGTATCTTCTTACCCATTTGGACACTGCAAACTGAGGAACTGGGTTTCCTATTTCATCTAGTGTAGAAGGAGACCATTTTTCCCCAATCATAATGTGGCTATGCACAGGATAAGCGCAGGAGTTGATTTTCCCATTTATATCTTTTGCTAAGTGGTCTACTCCGTTGAGATGTCGGGCAACATAAAGGGGTACTTCGTAAATTTCATTGTCCATCATGGTCATGTCGAACATGGGAACATCTTTGTATTTTTTAATTTGTACTCTTAAAGATCCTCCTGGAGTTTCAAAACATCTGAATCGACCTTTAACAGTTTTTGTTTCTTCCTCTTGGATTTTTTTAATCCTTTCTTTGGGAGTTAAATGCGAAGTTGAAGAAAGGCTTTCTAATTCATTAAGAGTTTTTTTCATATAGTCCTCAAAGGTGAGACCCCTTTTTGGGGGGCCTCACGGTTAAATTAAAGTGATACACCTTTTTTAGCAACCCATTGGTAGAGTTTGCCAGAAGTTTGTACCGAAGTTCCAATAATTACGCCTGAAACCGCTTGGTTGAGTGTTGCATCATCCAAAAGGTTGGCGTAGGAGCCACTTGCTGCTTCACCTACAGGTACTACTTGAGCTTGAGTAATTCCTGCCCCTGCTACTGCACTCGTTGGGAATGCAAAAGCGGTGAAGGCTGAAGAATCAATGTTCAAGGTAAATGTTGATGCTGTAACAGCTGTGATAGTTCCTAAAAGACCATCAATTTGAGTCATACCAAATGCTGATGGACAGAGAATCCTTACGGCCTGCCCAGCAGTATACCCATGAGGAATAGAGGTTGTTACAACCGCACTTGCTGCTTGGGTGATTTTTGTTATGAATCTTCTTCTTGGGTAGTAGCGAGGATTAAAAGATACCTCTCTGACGCTACCAGCTGTTGCAGCTGCGGCAAACCCAGAAGAATCAAGGTTTGTCAATTCAAAAGAGGTATTTGCTGCTAAACCAGAAATTAAATAATCAATCCCTGCTGCTTGTAACATACCTGTAGAACTAAAAAGTCTTACAATGTCTCCGTTTGCCAAACCTGCTGTAGATGCTAAAGATACTACTGCTGGATTAGCTTGGGAAATACCTGTAATCGGTAGGCTTGCACCCAAAGATTGAGATCCTGAGTCTGCTAAAAATGTAAAACCATTTGTTAAAATAGTCTCTTCAAGAGCGTTAGTTGCTGCTGCATTCGTTTTTAAACTACGATAAGCAGAGCCAGAAAGCATAGAGGAGGTTCCTCTTGACTTCATAACTGGTGTTGCCGCTGCTGTAGATCCAATATCGGTGATGTTGGTCAACTCGATTTCGTTGTACCCTGAGGGTAAGCTCAGAGTTAGTGCATTTCCGTCAGATGTAAAAGAACCTGACAAGATTGCGTTAACTGGTGCACTCATGTCAGCCTCCTTATGCTAAAGTACATCTTAGATTGAACACCCAAGTATCATTCAAGATTCTTGGCACCTCTGCAAATTTATATCCCACAGAAGCATTGAGAGCCAATGGGCCATCGTAGATCGGGGGTCTATAAATAAATTGAGCTGAATACCCATCCTGCTCAATCGCTGCAAAAGCTTCTCTTCCGCAATGGAACAAGTTGTAAACATTTGCTCCAAGGGCTGAGGCGTTTGCCGAGATTGAACCGATAGAGGACAATAGGTAACGAGCGTTCGCTACTGATCCCCACTCAGCGTCAAGGGTGGTTTGTTGATTTGGATAGTTCCACTTTTGGATAAATCCGTTCACGTTATCTAATTGCCCGATCATATCAGTATGACCAAGAGCAAAATAGGCATCTCTAACAGGCGCTGTACCAAATTTTAGATCCCCATCTACTCCAGATAAGAAGCTGTAAGCGTTGTTCCCTCTAAGGGTACGGATTACAACATCAATATCGGCACGGGTAATTTCTGTGGGAACGTCTCCGTTGGTACCGTTCACGCAGTTAATAAAAGAGGCTGTTGATGCCAACATATCTCTCATTAGCTGATCTTCTGTCTGTCTTAGCGACACGCCCAATCTTTGGGCTGCTTCATTTAAAACAGGGTCCTGATTTTGTAAGGTAACCTGCTCATTGAGGAGAACATAAGTCCCGTAGAAGCTCATTTGAGCGTCAATGTTGATCGCTGTAAGAGTTTGTGGGGGTGGAGTTACTCCGCTATTTCCTAGGGGTACTGGTGCTGTTGCAAGTGGATTATAACGTCTCATTCTTAGAGTCGTACCACCATTTCTTGGCATTGCCTTTAATTCCGCTGGGATCTTGTGGATCATGTAGGGAACTGGCACCGATAGAAGCTTGAAGCTAAAGCTTTGCTGTACTGGTGCTGGCAATACGGATGTAGTTGTAATAGACATATCTAACCGTATTAAAATTTACATTCTAATTTGGCAAGATTTAGAAGCCTTTTATTGCTTGTTGCATCTCCTGATAGAGTTGTTTTTTCAAATCAGGTGTAAGACCATTTTCAAAAAGATGGGCATTTCCTATGGCGCTATTTTTGATGATCGTTTGAGACGACTGAGGCTTAGCCCTATTCTCTAGAGCTTTTTTCTGCTCCAAGGTCATAGAGTCTTTTCCTCCAATTTTTTTCAAAAGCTTGTAGGCTGCCACCGCCTGTTGATAAGGATCTTGCATTGATGCTAAAGAATAGGCTAACTCGGGCTCATTTTTTTTCAGATCTTCTATCGCTTTTGACGATACAATTTCTTCAAAATCTGGATACTTAAGCTGGATTCTCTCTTCTAACGTAGCAAGGTCTTTTTGTTTCACTACGTTTTGAGCAACCTCTTGGGCCATTTTTGCCGCCAATTTTTTGGCTTGAGAAACGGTCACAATGTCGTCATCTGTAAGATCATCCAGATCGTCTTTTTCTTTAGGCGCTGAGGCCTGAAGTCGACGAATAAGATCCTCTTGTTCCTGAGCTCTTCTCTCTAATTCTTGCATTTTCCGTCGCGCTTCGCCCCAATTGTACGCTTGATCGTTGCGTGCCTGTTGTTGCTCTTCTTGACGGTCGGTTGACTGGTTACTTTCTGATGGCTCAATAGTGGCCGTTACTGATTGATTTTCTTCTGCTTCCATGTCTTCCTTGGGTGGCGATTCCTTTACAGCCTTTTTTAGTCTTTTACGCTGACCAGCGATCAAATGATACCTTTACAAATATCAAGTTAATAATTTATATGTCAATTTTTATTCCAAACGGTAGAGAACAATATTTCACAAGTTGTGGGTCGTAGAGGTGTGGGTTTTTTAATATTGTCCGAATATCTTGTATCCCAGGAATAACCCAATCGAGTTCTATTCTTCCTACTTTATCTATTCTGTAGAGTGTTTTCATGTGGTTTGGATATTGTAAAATCATTTCGTAGGATTCTGGAGCAGTCTGTCGACCTATGAACCAGTTTCGAACAACATTGTCAGCCCATGGTTCTTTATGAGACAAAACAAAAACATAAAAGGGACTTTCGTATCGATTCTTATTTTCCTCTATGCACTTTTCAAATTCCTTTACAAATTCGTGCTGGTACCCATCAAGGATTTCCTCAGTCGTAATTGTTGGAGAATCTTTTAATAAAATGTCATAGACCGCTTGACCAACTCTTTTCCCTTTTTTCCCATATTTGTTTATGTCGTATTTATCTTTTTCAGGTGCTTGATCCATAACGTCCAAGAGTTACATGTTTTGAAAGTCTTACTTCAGAATTTCGAAATGTCCAAATTTCACAATTGTCTAAAAAAACAATCCAATAAATCTCCCCCTCCTCGCCACTATCAACGAGAAAATTTGCATATCCATGCCCTTTAGAGGTTTGCATAGAAATAATTGGATTTAATTGAAGAATCATTTATTGTTAAAATAACAAAAGAGAGTAATTAATACTATCTTTTTGAAACTAGAGAATAACTTTTAACTCCCAAATTGGGAAAGGAGTAACGCCCTGGTTGTTTACGAAATTTTTATTAGAGAGGTTTAGGCCTCTCTTTTTTTTTAAAAATCTACTCCATTACCAAACCGTTGGCCACTTTTTGATCATAAAGCTAAAGAGCAGAAATCAAGCATTGTTTTTGATCAAAAAAAATCTAACGCATTACTGAATTTTCAACAACGCCATTTCTTACGAGCGAGCCTTAGACGAGATTTTGGATTTGCTGCCGCTTCGGGAAACATCTTCATTTGTCCTGCGGATCTAGCGCAATAAGACTTTCTACGTGCTTCTCTTTTTGGCCCTGGGTCTTTCTCTGTTACAGCCATACTAAGCTTAGAGCCTGGATTTTCTCGTCTATAGGACTCAATTCCCTTTTTTGATAGACCGCCAGATTTCGACTGTCCTTCGGCTCTCTGCCAAGCAGGGGTTTTGTATTTTGCCATGGTGACTCTCCTAAAACTTTAACGTGATGGTTTAGAGCGACTAGGTGCATCTGTTTTTACCAATGTCGGTTTGCCACCAACACCCTGTTTTTTAGCTCTTTTGCGTTTTACGGCAGACTCTATTTCAGATCGACTCATTTGCTGGGCTTTTGAGAGAGGAACGCATTTGGGGTAACCCTTTGACTCAAGTTTTGCCTTGGAGCGACCACAGGGCTCAAAAGAGCCATTCTTGCGCTTTCCGATGTTTACCCACTTCTCAGCGAACCATTTTTTAAGACTCATACCCACCTCCCCGAGCTTTATATGTTTTGACAAGCCAAGCGTTGGCGTAAGCGGACGGATACACCTTGAATTTCTTCTTTGCTTCTGCTTTGACACGTGCATATAAAGCCGGATTGGTCGGTTTTGGAGATCTACTTCCCACGCTGAAAGCTCCTGAGAGTTAACGCAAGGTTTGCCCTTTTTCCAAGCTTACCGCCCTTTTGAGCTGCTTTTTCGAGCTTGCCTACAGGTATTTTTTTCCCTGCAGGTACACCCATTTGCTTGTGAAGCTTGCCCTTTGACTCTGGCTTTAGAGCCTCTTGTATCCATAGTTTTTTTTTATGCATACTATTTTTTCTTTTTGGCCATCAGTTTAATTGTAAGAAGAGCCTTTTCCCCTTTCATGTGCTTTTTGAGTTGTGCTGGTGAATACTTCTCGTATTCTTTAGCATGTTCTTTGCTTAGTCCAGAAAGTTTTTTAGAGCCTTTATCCATTTTCGCCACAGATTCGAAAGGTTTCCTACCCATCTCTTTTTCCATGCCCTTTGATTCATCGGCCCTCGCTTTGAGAGATTGTTTCTTTTTGCCTTTTCGCATTGCTAACGACTCTTTTAGGCGATCCATATACCCTTGTTTCATAGAGGTTCCTTAATGTTGAAGGTACGGCATCGACAAAGGTTTATTTTTACACCTTTGCAGTTCTTTGAGATTTTTTTTATCCAAGCCCGTAGATCTCATTACTTTTTGAGCTACCTGACGGGCTTTGTCGTTTTTGGGTAAACCGACCATACTATTTTTGGTATGATTGAAATTTATCTGCTTGATGAGCACCATAAGCATTGATCTCATCAATTCCGCTCATTGAATCATCCAAATATCCGCCTCTAAGCTCTGGACTTCTTGGGTATTGTGCCATCACAACATTTTGGGGCAGATTAGCGTAATCGCCTCTTCCAACCATCGGATCATTGCCAGTAACGAAAGAACCTTTTTTCTTACCGTTCTCCATAGCATCTTTCTTTTTCATAGTACCTCATATAGTAGTAAAAAGTTGTTTGTAGTTGGGACATTTCCTAGGATTTATTTTGACCACCCAGAGCCCTCTCAACAATCTGCCCAAGCTCATTTTTGTTTGAACTTTAGCCCATAAATTTAAAATAAACATTTTAAGAGTATCTTGCGAAGCAAAAAAACGTTTGATAGGATTCGGATAACCGACAAAACTAAGATGATAGATCATAAGCATTTCCTTGAAGAGCCACAGGCATTGTGGATTGTGCTTGTGCGGGAGGCACTCTTTGTTCTAGCTCTTCTCTCTTCTCTTCTTTTTTAGACTCTTCTTGTAACATTTTGATTAAGTCTAAAGCTTTTTCTAATTGTGCAAGATCGATTGAAGTAAGCTCTTTTGCCGCTCTAACTCTATCGTACATAGCAAGTTCACGGTCTTTTTGCGCTTCTGCAAGCCGTTCAACAGCCAACGCCCTGTTCTCTTCCATTCGCGACATTCTTTCAAAACCAAGGCCCTTATTTGCAATCGCTCTTGAGTTCGCTTCATCAATTTGACTTTGAAGCATCTGACCTTGAAGTTGTGTTTGTTGTTGCATCTGTTGCGCTTGAATTTGCTCTTGCATCGCTAGGGACTTCATGAGCTTATCTTTATTCTGAAGTGAAGAAGCTTCAATCAGTTGATCGGAAGGGATCGGCAATCCCATTTGTTTGAGCTGTATCAGTTGAGCAAACTGCATCTGCTTTTGCGTTGAAGTGTTGAGACCTTCCTCTACAACTGCGTCATACTTCATGAATGCTCTATTATAAAACTCTTGTGTCGGCTCTTCTTGAATGATTCTTTTCACTTTACCCGGAGTGTAATTATTTTGAACTAAATCGACACAGAGGTTGCCTAGGAGCTTTTGAGCCTGGTCTAAGTGATCAAAAAGAATTTGTAGTGTTGTGAGTCCTGCACCCTGCCTCAGCATTGAGAGTATGCCGGATTGGTCATCTTTCGCCGCACCTAATAGCTCTTCATTGACTCCCGAGATCTCATTTACTTCTTGTGCTAGTAGCTGAGAAAGCTGAATCATGGACGGTGGCACTTGCGGGGGTTCAATTCTTCTTACATCATCGATTGACGCTTCAGATTTGATAGCGAGTCCTCGCCCTTGCCCTTGTAAAAAGACATCTTTCGGGTTCACCAAAGCATCTTCTTTATAAATAAAGCCCGAAGTCATTTGAGATTCTAAGATATCAAGCTCGATAATGCGACGACGATTATAAAGATATTGTGAATCTCTTAGACCTCTCACCATCCCTTGTATACGCCAAGGAAAATACGGAATGTGAGGGTTATAGTACCCAAACACCGGCACAAACGGATACCGATCAATACCCAAGGGGTTCAAGCCGTGGTACATGACTTTGCCTTGAACAACGATAGCCAGCTTGCAAGTCGGAATCAAATTGTCTACAGCAATCACTTGCTTGAACATACTCAAGTACTCTTTGAGATCCTGATCGTTGCCCTTCCACTCCATGCACTCACCAGTTTGAGTGTCGACGATCATTTTTTGATTTCGAGTATCTAAGTACCAAAATTCATCATAGATGAGCAGGTCTTGCATCCCGTAGTTATAAGCCTCGGGCATAAACTGAAACTTTCCGTCTCGATTCCCCCAGCCTCTCATTTGCTCGATATCTTTTTCTCTACCGGGCAAAAGAGCTTTCGCTTGCTCTCTAGAGACATACTTTCTTGACCATACGTTATTGCAGTCACTGAGATCAGCTTTTTTAAAGTAAGGATCTATTAGAAACGAGTTATAAGCGTTATTTGATACTTCTATAGATCCGTTCACAGGATCTTTCGAATAGTTTAGAGACACTGAAAGTAAGTTCATTCCTGTGATCAGTGAGCCGTGGAACGCTTCTGAGATAGTCTCCAAAACTTGATTGTTGTTATTGATGTTGTAAAGAATCTTAGTAAATTGAGAGGCTGTTTGATCTGATGACCCTTCTACAGCTGTGACAATAGTGCTCTTTCTGTGCTGTCTCTGATAGCCTGTGACCATATTGACGACGCGTTTAATTCTATTAAAATTAAACTGCCTACGCCTGAACGCCGGAAGATTGCCGTAGATGTCGTTCCAAAGCGTTTGATCACCAGCTTCGAAGCGAGAGTCAATGTCAGCTTCAGACCAAAAAGATTGATTTATAGTGATGTTTTTAGCATAGACGTAGTCCATCAGTTTCAAAATATTATGATCATTATCTGTATAATATGTGTCTGAAAGCTGAGGAAACATAGTCATGAGAAAAGCCTTTTTTTGACTTCTCTTCACGATAGAGTAATCACATTAAAAACTCAAAAAAAAACTAATAGCTTATTTTTTAGCTTTCGTAAGCGTCTTTTGTCTCTCGAGCTCTAGCATTCTTAAAGAAAGATTTGTAAGCTCATTTTTTGTTTCTCTAAGACTCTTTGTAGCTTCGAAAAGCTCTGTTCTTACATCAAATAAAACTGACTCTAAAAGATCAATTTCTTTTCTTGTGAAGTAGACTAAAAAAAGAAAAACTAATCCTGCAATAATAGAAAAAATTGTTATAATCATTTTAAAAATAGGGTTGAATGTTTAAGTTTGGATCTGGAATTTGAAAAGGATTCGGCACAGGTGAATTCTCATAAAAAGCTTTCTTAAACTCTTCTTCCCAGTCAACTTTTTCAGAAGATTTCTTATAAAAGTGTGAAAAGATTCCGTAGCGTAGGGCGTCGGGTAAGTGATCTTCAATCTTGAGCGGACGATCTTGACCAGAACTTTGACTCTTCGGATCCCAAGTGTAGTTTTGAAGAGATCGAATTAGATTTACGCAGTTCGCTCTAATCTTTACAGCTCCCCCGCTTATCATGTCAGCAGTATAACGAATCCCTTCTATAACTTCGTTTGAAGCGTATTTTGGCTTTAGACCAACTCTGATGAGTTCTGTTCTAAAAGAAGTAGCGCTTGGGTCTAGATAGATTCCATAAATATTTTTATTCTTTACGAACTTTAAAAGATCTTCAGCGTATTCACTATCTGTTTTTTGTCTTTGTCTTTCTTTAGAGTCCCAGTAGTACTCCTGTTCTACCACGATTTTCGGATACTTAGAGCCGAAAAACGAGATGAGCAGAAAAGCTGTTGCGTTCGTTGTGCCGTAATCAATAGCGACAATAGAGTAAAGGGGCACACCGGGGCTCTCTTTCACTACATGAACTTCTTGATCGAAGAAGTCGTAGACAGCACCCGACGCCATAACCCATTCGCCGAGAATAAATCTTTGGTACCAGAGACCTTTGTACTGACGCTTCAAATAATCTTTTGTCTCTTCTGTAACAAGCGGATTGTCATCGAGAGTGAATTTCCAACTTTTGACGTCAGGGTTGTTATCTATAAAATCTTTTTTAATGAAGTGAAATGGAGAGTCGGGGTTCGTAGTCATGAAGATTCGAGCATCTCCCATCGCACACCGTGACACGAGCATCTTAATTACGCTCTCGGGAATTATAGTTGCTTCATCAACGTAAGCGCCTAACGCTGTCATTCCTCGAATTTTTGTTTCAGCTCTCTCATCGTCGCAACCGATCAAGTGCACGAGTCGACCCCATATGTACATCTCGCGCTTGCCGTACCAAAACTTCATGTCATCGCCGATAAGAGATTGGAGGATCGGAAGAACGTTTCTCTTTATAGAATCAAAAGTGCGAGCGAGTAGAACAAACTCTCCTTGCTTCATTTTTGTGTTAGCATCAGTGATCTCTTTAAGAAAACGCCACAAACTAATGTAAGTTTTTCCCGAGCGAACTGAGCCCTGCCAAATATTTATTTTAGCAGTCGATTCTTTAAATGAAGTTTTTTGTTGATTTGAAAAAACTGTCTCAAAACTTTTCACACGCATACTTACAATATATACATACGAGCAGATAAAAGAAAGCAAAAGTTATTCTATTTCAGTTTTTTTTCTTTTCGTTTGTTTAATGTTGCAATTAAATGAAGCAAAGTGCTAGATTTTGTGTAATCTGATTGTTCTTCTTAGAAAAGACAAGATGAAACTAAAGAAAAAATTTGAGGCAACAATGAAATTCATCAACACAGACAAAGGCATAGAACTTTTAATAGATTCTTTTCAGTCTGACAAAAATGATCTTTGGTCAGATTTTGCGCTACTTTACGATATTAGAGCGCTTTATAGAAACTTTAAAAATGATGTACGAAAAGATTAATAATCAAAAAGGCAACATTATGAAACTGACACATGAAGAGTTTATCAAAGATCCAAAAATCTCAATCATTCTAGAAACTTGCAGAAAGTTTAGAGACAGGCACCCCAATTTTTACAGAAAAGGGACTTGGGAAAACGAAATTGAGTATCAGCTTGATCTAAACAGACTCTATGATTTTTACTTGAAAGATGAAGAAGATTATCTTCTTTATCCAGAAAATCTTGTAAGAGAATTCGCTACCCCTTCTACTAAATTTCAAGAAAATTTTATCACTTATTGCGGCACTATTATTGAACAATCACGCGACGAAAGCGGGGTTCTTTTATTCAGTCAGATTTTTGACATTCAAAGAAGAGATCTAAAAGATCCCGAAAATTTTGTTGAAGATGAGCGATGACACTCATACTACAAGAAACTTTTTGAAAGCACTACAACAAATTGAGGCAATAAAAATGAGAAACTATCTTTACAATCACACATCAGAAGAAACAGCGTACGTAATAAAAGATTATCCCTGGGGTTTTCGTATGAGAAATGATAGAGAAAGAGTTCTTGAAGCTGTGAAAGAAAACGGCTTTGCACTTAGAAACGCTAGCGATGAGTTTCAAAACGATAAAGAAATAGTTTTTGAAGCAGTTAAACAAAACGGCTTAGCACTTTTGTACGCAAGCGATAAGCTAAAGAATGATAACGAAATTGTTCTTGAAGCTGTGAAAAGTGACGGCTTTGCGCTTGAATGTACTAGCATTGAGTTGCAAAATGATAAGGAAGTTGTTCTTGAAGCTGTAAGAGAAGATGGCTACGCACTTAGATATGCTAGTGAAAATCTTAGGAATGATAGAGAAATAGTTCTCGAAGCAGTTAAACGACACGGCTATGCACTTGAATATGCTAGTGAGGAGCTTAAAAACGATAGAGAAATTGTTTTCGAAGCAGTTAAACGACACGGCTTGGCAATTGAATATGCTAGTGAAAAGCTTAGGAATGATAGAGAATTTGTTTCGCGGAATTTTTAATTTTAGTGAAATGTTTAAAAAGGAAAAACAAATTGAGGCATCGATAAATTATGAATTCAATTTTTTATTCTCAAGAGCTAAGAAGATTTGAGAGGTGGCAAGACTACTTTGATTCAGAGCGTTGGACTCTACGAGATCTTCAAAGGCATTTAGAAGACAACTATTTAGCATTGAAGTGCAAGGGTTCTTCTATTCCTCTTTCTCAAGTCGATCTTAATTGCCTTCTCTTTGAAGATGAGGAATTTTACACAGAAAAAGAGGCCAGAGCTTTTTTAGGTGAGCTAGCGGACAATTTGCAAGAAGAAGCTTTCGAGCGTGAGATTTACAGAATGGAGTTGGCCCATGGAGAAGAATGAACATACAGATCAACAAGAGTTTGTAGAAATCGACTTAGACAAGTTTTTTTTTACAGATCATGTTTTTAGAGAATTGTTGGAAGAGAGATATGGGAAGTTTAATTACTGCGTTTTTAAGTCTAAATCTTCATTTAGGAAATAATTATGTTTGAATTTTTTGGGGAATGGCTTTTAGTTCTCCTTTATAACTATCTTAACGATAAAAATTTTTAATACTGCGTTAATGAGGCTATTATGCTTTTTAAAACAATACTTCTAATTATCACTGCTCTTCTTTTAACTTCTTGTAGTACAAGTTTTCAGCTGAGTGTAGGAAAATATTCGGCTGTTGTGGGTGCTTCTGTGGAAGTTTTTGAAGAGCCCGTTGCTGTTGATGCTTAGACAAGCGTATTTGAACCCTCTTTTGTGGAGGGTTTTTTTAGTCGTCTAAATCTTCACTACTACTTATATCTTGCTCTTCATCGCACAGCCATTTAAATATTTTCTGGGCCGCACTAGCATTCACAGCTGGAGTGTGGTCTGCTTCTTTTTGTCCTGCCCTGACTTTCCCGAGCCAGATCAGCATTTTTTGGTCTTGCTGATAGACTGCTAATTCGTGTTGAGCCTCGAGGATTTCTTTAATACCGACATCTTTCCAGCGATTTTTGAACTCTTTCCAGGGCATTAGAAATTCTGTTTCTGCTCTTTGTCTCAAATATGGTAGATCGATATCTAAGCTTGACGCAACTAATCGAGAACTACAGCCGGACTTTAAAAGTTTTTTTACTAAATCCCAATCGATCGGTATCGTTCTTCCGGTCTCTTTTAGTTTTGCTTTGCGAGCTTGTCTAATTATCTCTTTAGCAATTTCATTTCTACGCATTTTTTTCTCTCTATCCACTCTAAAATAGTTCAGGTGTTTTTTAAGCTCAATAAAGTTTTTGATAGCTCTTTAAATTTTTTTTTTCAGAATACTGCGTTGATTAATTAAAATAATACTTTTTATTGATCGTAATTTATAAGTTATTTAAAATGAACGGTATATTAAACTTTCAAAAAAATAAACTGTAGAAAAATTAAATTTTTTTCAGTTAAATGGAGCATGAGTGCGTAGGTATTCGAATATGACAATTGATTTTTTAAATGCGCCTGAAACTTTGACATTAAAAAAAGGGGTCTATATGGAGAGCAAAAGAGAAGAGCCGGTGTTTTACGGTAAGACGATCGGAGAGCTTTTAACTTTGAGCATGAAAAAAGTGAATGCTACTCGGGAAAATGAGCTTTTGAAATATTTGTCTCGTGATAATGTTCACAGGATCATTGGTCCTACTTTTCAAACTCTCATGTTGAAAGGGAAGTTAGAGCTTTCTACTCTTTTGAAGCGTTGCATACTTGATCCTGCTTTTCCGAGAATTTATCCGAGTCCGAATGTTGGTGTTAGAAGGGGTAAAAACAAAGATATGGTTTTGACAGATGTAATGAAAACTCTTCTTTTGGAAGCATCAAAAAGCGATCCTACGATCATGAAAAACATTCATTCTATTCTGAATCCGAGGACTATAATGAATATCAAAAACGATCTCATTAAAGAAATCAAAAAAATAGAAAAGGGCTCCGACACTTCACAAGCCTACAAATTTTTTCTTGAGCTTAGAGAGCACATAGCTTTTTCAAAATTATCCTTTCCTAGCACAAACTCTTAGAGAATTGTAGAAATAGTGAAAATCGTTCTTGGCTCGAAAGAGTAAAACTTTTGGGCCACAATTTTTGACACAAGATTATCATCAACAATCACAATCCCTTTGAGCATATCTTCAGCAAATTTTATCAGGTTTGTAAGATCTGGTTTTTTTTGATGAGGTATTTTTTTTAGCTCCATTGCCTCTTTAGCACTTTTTGAAGTGTTTTTAGGGATGGGCAAATAAAACTCTATTTTAAGCTTGATAGGATAAGCGATCAGATCCCCTTTATAGCACTCTCTAAGCAGTTTTCTAGCATGATCTTTTTCTTTGGATCGCTTGTCAAAGACCTTGAATCTGCTGAAAGTGGGGCTAGCCCACGGTGTGGGGTTGCCTGGAAGGACAAGCTCGAGCATTTTTTTATGCTACTGCAAATTCAATTTCTTAAGTAGTGTTTGATCAAAGCTCAAGTAAGATTTAAAGGTATCTCTGAAATTAGAATCTCTGTACTGGATCGGGGGTAGACTATTTTTTCTTCTATACTGATCCTCAAAAGACACAAAGACCAGGTTTTCTTCGCTTGTAATCGTGTATTTCACTTTAGATGAGTCAACACCCGTCTCAAGCATTTCAATCGATTGTAGAGCCTCTAAAGCGTTTTTAGCTTCTTCTGCTAGTAATCTATTTTTTTCCTCTTGAAGCAGCTCATCGCCTCTTTTGCTGTATCTCTCTGCATCCATTAGAAGTTTTTTATCCTCATTTTTGGTTTTCTTTTTGCTGTCTAGTATCGAATATAGGTACTTGCCTACGGGTCTTAGTTTATAAATATTTCTAGAGGGTTTGTGCTCTGTAAGTCCCGATTTCACAAATTTGACAAGATCTTTAATGGTAAATTTCTTGTGGCACTCATATTTAAAAAATTGTCTGAAGCACTCTTTGTCTTGTCGATTTAAATTTTTATAAAAAAGTTTCAAATCGGGGTAACTCTTTAAAATTTCAGCTATTTTCATGCTATCTTCCGGACTGTAGTCTTCGGCCTCTATGTGATAGGCCTCGATCATTTCATCAAGCTTTAGACCTGCTTCGGTTTGGACAAAACCCACCTCTTTTAGACTTGCTTGCTGCACCCTATCGAGCTCGCTAAATTTGTAGTCCTCAAAAATTTGAGAAACATCCTCGTTTTGAAAAAACTGAACCGAACCCTTCGCGCGTAACCTTAAGTTATAAGTATTAGTTTCTTTTATTTTTATTCTTTCTTTTGTGTGTGTAATTTTTAGGGGGGGTTGGTGTGTAATTTTTATAGGGGGTCCTAGTGTAATTTTTAGGGGGGGTGGTACATATTCTTCGAGGGTGTATTCGGGTACAGAGACCTCCGAAACTGACCTTCTGTAAAGGTTCAAACTGATCAATCCTTTCTTGACTAAACCCCACTTAGATTTGATTACGGTTTTGAGGGAATTGCCTGAAAGTTTTGAAATCTGACTGTTGGCTATTCGATCGGTGGTTTTTTGGTACCCGTGGGTTTTTCTTGTAAGAAGGATATAGCTTTTAAACTCGCTGGGGGTCAGATTTGCTTGCTGTTCATCTATAAAACCGTTTTTTATTTTTGTAAAAGAGCCAGTGAGGAATTTATCGGGGAGGGTATACTGAGTGGTGCAGCCGTTGACCCTTTCAATCAAAAGCAAACCCTTCTCTTTAAGCTCTTTGATCCCTTTTGCAACAGTTTGCTTGCTTAAAGAGGTCATTATGGCGAATTGAGAGTGGGAGAGCTTGCAAGATGCTCTGTTATGCCCTGCTGTGTGCCTAAAAATGCAAATCATGAGGGAGAATTGAGAACTCGATATTGAAGAATATCGATCTAAAAAATAATTACTAATTCTAGTAAAATAGTCATTGTGATAATGTACTTTCATGTCAGTGCCTTATTCATAGTAATATTGTACTTTCATGTAAGCGCCTTAGTAATAATGTACTTTGATGTTAACGCCTTTGTCATAGTGATAACGCCTTTGTCATAGTGATATTGTAAAGTCCTTAGTCATGGTGTACTTGTGAAGTCCTTGTGGTAATGTGCTTTCATAGAACCGTATTGACATAGTTTTTTATGAACTCCTATTAGTTTCATGAAACCCTGTTGATATTGTTTTCATATTTCGCTCTATTGAAGTGTTTTAGGATTCGCTTCAATTGATTTTGGTTTAGAGGGCTTAATCGGCCCTCTTTTTTTTGAGATTTCTAAAGTTACAAAATCTTGGAAAAACTCGCTATTCTTTTCCGATCTCCTCTTTTCTTTGATCGATTAATTCTTTCAATCTGTTTAAAAAATTTCTCGAAGGAACAGCCGTACCATTCAAAATTTTATCAAAATAGAGTTTTGTTCCTAAAAAGTTTGAGAGAATATGCTCCACGGTCAAACCAAGAGTTTGATACTCGGAATAGAGGAGATTAAATTCCTCTTTGCGTGACTCTTTCGCTAGCTTGCGTGCTGATACAAGTTTATTTATATGCTCATCAGTTAAGATTTGGTTTCCCCTTTTTTTAAATTCAGCCCTAGGGGTCATTCGATGGAAAATAACCTTTATTTCTTTGAGCCTTAGTTTGAGGTACTCTCTAACATTTGTTTGGGTTTTTACCTCCTTGACTATCTGGTGAGCCAATACAATAAAATGCTTAATCATAAGGGCTTGGTAGACAGGGAAGTTTTTCCTGTAAGAACTTTTAGGTATGGGGATAATATCTTGCATCGTAATAAAATCATTCGGCCCGAGTTTGTCTAATGGGTCAGTTTCTTTCGATGTCATAATGCCTCTTTCAATTTTTATGTTGCGTGTAATTGTTTGATATACTAAACTAAACGAGAAAATAAACCAACAAAAAACTACCCGAGGTTGACATGTTAAGATCTGACAGCATCACAAATCTACTTAAAGCACTCATCACAGCTAAATCTAAAATAGAGAATCCCCGAAAAATAGCCAAAAAGAATTATTATTCTTATGCCCCTTTAGAAGAGGTGTTGGATAAAGTGGAGAAGCATTTATGTACAAATGGGCTTGTTCTCTCTCATGATAGAAACTTAGAAAACAAAACCCTTGTTACCTACCTCTTTCATGAGTCAGGCGAGTACATTAGCACCAGTGCCCCTTTAGAGATAAAAGCCGATGGCCGCATGTCCGCCATGCAGGCTATGGGAGCTGCTTCAACCTATGCGATGCGTTATAACATTTGCGCACTGCTTTCGCTTTGTGGTGAAGAGGATACTGATGCAGAAGATCCGGTAGAATATCTAACTAAAGAGCATATTTCTCACCTTCAAGAAAACTGGCCAGCCGATCGATTAGCAAAGGCTCTATCTATTTATGGGGTCTCTTCTTGGGAGAAATTCCCTAAAAAGGATTTGAAGGATCTCTTAGACAAATTGAATAAAGGAGCACACAATGCTAAAGCTTAGTGTAATTGGAAATTTAGGTTCAGATCCTCAGATCAAAGAGAAAGACCTCTCTAAAATGATTAAACTTAATTTAGGGGTTGGTGTTCGAAGAAAGAAAGAGACCGTTACTCAATGGATCGATGTCCTCATTTTTGGAAACAGTTTTGAAAAGATTATGCCCCTTCTTGTGAAGGGGACAAGAATTTACGTGTTTGGAACTTTTGATATCAATCATGATCCGAACACCAATAAATCCTACTGGAACCTTATTGCTGACGCTATCCACGTGTTGAATAATAAGAAGGAGTCTCAAGAGGATAAATTCTTCTCCCACACTTTAAAAAAAGAGAAAGCCCCCTCTTTTGAAGATGAAATCCCCTTTTAATTGAAATTGAGAAAGAAGCATGACATTTATAATTGAAAATTTGATCCAGAAGACTCCTGAGTGGAAAAATTGGAGATCTGAGGGTATTACGGCTACAGACATTACAGTGATCATGGGATTAAACCCTTACAAAAAGATTGCTGACCTGTACGATGAAAAAGTCCATAAAGTGGAACACCAAGCCAGTAATCCAGCTATAAAACATGGGGTAGAGCAAGAGCCTATCGCTAAAGCTTGGATAGAAGCTCATAAGGGGATAAATCTTGAATCCCCGTGTATTATGGATGATGAGTACCCTATTGCCCGTTGCTCTTTAGACGGGTTAGATCGTAAAAATAGAACCCTCTATGAGATCAAGAGCCCTTATTCCTCTAATCGGGTATTCGATGCTTTTGTGTTTGATCAAGTGCCTGCCTATTGGTTGGCTCAGGTGCAGTGGCAACTCATGATCACAGGTTTTGAAATGGGATATATAGCGATCTGGGACTCTAAGCAACAGACTTGTCACTTCATAAGAGTCGAGGCGGATAAAGCTCAACAAGAGGAGATGTGTAATAAGGCTAAGGAGTTTTGGAAACGAGTTGAAACCTTGTCTCCTCCCGAGGGGGTACTTGTTTCCAATAATTCCTCAGATCTTAAAGCAAAATTCGATAAGTACTTCGAGATTCAAGGTTTAATCAAAGATTTAGAAACTACCCTAGAAGAACTCAAAAAAGAGATTTTGGCCTTTGAAACCGAGTATAAATGCTTCTCTTATAAAGTGAAGAAGAAGAAAGGCCCTACCACTTATGCGTACAAACAAATGATAGAAGCAGGAATCGATCTCACCCCTTTTCAAAAACCCTCAAACTATTATTTCTCAATAAGTAAAGAAAAAGATTGTAACGATATTTAAACTTATTTTATTATTTATTTGTCGTTCCGATTACAATTTGTCGGTCATCCGTCCAAAGAGTTCGTAGCTCAGAGGATGACCAAATTTCTCCTCCCTCTTGATATTGTTTCGAGAGGGTTTTTTTATATTTATATTGAAATTAAATAAGAGGCATGTTTATAATACAACTATTCTATAAAAATAGAATACCCAAAAGATCTTAGGCCTTGATTGGCTTGAGAGTGAAAAATATTGTTCAGAACGTTGCCTTGTTTTGATAATAAAAATGTATATCCCTTAGAGTTTGAAGCCTAATTGATAATGCGTCATTTTTTCCCCAGCCTAAAAACTGGGGTTTTTTCTAGAAGATTTTGCCCCGTTTTGCAAATGTACGGGGCTTTTTTATTGCAAAGTACCTAACATACTAAAAATCCTGAAAAACCTGTTCTAGGCGTTGCTGTGTCACCGAATACGGCGACAGTTTTTGACCAGTTTCCTACATTCGCAATTATTTTAGCTGTGTCACCTGCTGTCATATCAACTGTAAGGCTAAAACCGATTGGCCAATTTTGCCCTGCATTGAGGGTTGGTGCAGCATAATTTCCAAAAAGAAAAGTTTTAGCTGTTGTCTCAATTCGAATATCTGCTTGTGTGGCTGAATTCATATTTTGATAAAGCGCATAAGCACTAAAGTGATATATTCCTGTTACAGGAGCTGTAAAAATGCCAGTTGTATTATCATAATTAGAGCCACGATCGAAACGCTCAGTATCAAAAATTATTGTGTAAAGTGTGCCGTCTCCCGTAACATTTGCTTGGGTAGTAGATAGAATGGCACAAAAACAGGGTTGCGCACTATTTGTAAATCGCCCTGTGCTATCAATTTTTGTTGTACTGTTGTCAAAAAGTGCACTTCCAGCTATACCGTTCCAAGTTGATATTGCTCTGTCTGTAGAAGATCCTGGCCCTGTTATACCCCCAGCAGGAGCTGCTTGAAAACTTGGTAAAGCTGATGCGCCGTTAGACGTCAAAATTTGACCTGCTGACCCTGTACCACAGTTTTGGATAGCCCCAGTGCTTGTTGTGCCCCCTGCTAATACACCATAGGCAGTCGTTGAGGCCAAACCAGTTCCGCCCTTTGCGACTTGGATCGGGTCTTGTGAGTTGATTGAGTTATTCGTTGGCATATATTTCCTAAGCTAGAAATTCCGTTACGGGGCTTTTTTAATAAACTATCTTTATTTTAAACCGTACAGCTTAAATGAACCGTTTGTGATATTTCCTGAGTTCGGTTGAAATTTAATATTGTTTATGTTTGTCGTACTGTTTTCGCCTGCAATAGTCATCCAAAAACTATTCGAACACCACCCCATACCGCTCCAACAAGTTCTTTGGGCACTTTGCAGATTATAAATCATCATATTTGCGCTAAAATTTGTAACACCGCTATTCGTTACTAATCCTGCTGTTGTACTATTGTTGTTCCCCACGGACGTATTGTTATAAGCTAATGAAAAAAAACCGCTAGTATATCCAGTAGTTTTGTATGTTGCGCCGTTGTCATCTGAAACAAATAATTCTAGTCCGGTACTATCAACATCATTAAAAATAACAACATAAGTTTTATAAGTTGTTGTTATATATGTATTATCATAAATGACACTTGCTGCACTTGAAGGACTGTCTGTTTTTAAAAGAACATAATCCCCACTACCAGCCGCCTGGAAGCTAGGTAAACTAGTTCCATTAGACGTCAAAACTTGACCTGCTGACCCTGTACCAATATTTTGAATAGCACCTGTTGCGGTGGTGCCTGCTGCAAGGATACCGTTCGCCGTTGTTAGCGTTGACTGACCAGTTCCGCCTTTTGCGACTTGGATCGGATCTTGTGAGTTGATTGAGTTATTTGTTGGCATATAGCTCCTATACTACCGTAAAGTTTCCTACTAATGAGGCAACAGCAAAACCTGTGTTCGCTGTATGACAAACAATCTCTACGCAATCCCCTTGGGCTGTTGTTGCAATAGATCCTCCTGCTCCTGTGGTTGACGCTGAAGACCCAATTTGAATAGCTTGGCCTGCACCTTGAGTAATTGTGACCTGATTTGCTCCTGAACTTATACGGTATACTCGATAAGTATCACCCACTGCGGAGGTTGCAGGAAGTGCCAAAGAGATAGCTCCACCACTCGCATCTACAAAATATCCATTGTTATTCGCTAAAGTTTGGTTTGCACTAATGTTTGACCATGTATGACCACCACCCGTAGAAGAGATCGTGATTGAATTTTGGCCGTTGCTTACTTGGATTCCTCCCCCTGCGGTCAAAGTACCTACAGCAAGGTTTGGAGCAGCTACACCGCCGATAATCAATTGTCCGTTAGCGTTAAAATCTCCCGTAGCGGAAAGTCCAGGTCCAATATTAATATTTTCACAGTTCAAAACTGCATTTACAAAACCAGCCATATTAAGTTACCTTCCTGCTAAATCCGTTTGTTTTCCAGTTTATAGTAGTACCCCCTAACCCAGTCACTTGCACTAAGGCATTATTACCAGAAGCTACAATTGTTGCAGAAATTGCAAAAGCACCGTCAATCACGTTTAGAGAGTTATTTACTCCGATAACGGTTCCAGCGGCTCCAGTAGTCCTAACAGCTCCAAAAAGGTTCAATGAAGCCCCTTTTGGGCCTGAAGCATTAAAACAAAATACATCTACGTCAATTGATACTGTCCCTGCTACTGCACCTAAGGCAACTGTTGCAATAGTTGTAGGAGTAGCGTCTGTTGTAGTTACGGTAGCCTCAAATTGTTGAGGGTTGGATATCGTCAAGGTCCCTGCTGTACCTGCAACTGTTAGATCACCAGAGCCTAAAATATTGATATTTCCAGCTACAGGACTGATGACTCCACCAGTGTTACCTGTGAGGGTCTGTACATCGACTGCACCACCACCCACGGCCACCCAGACTGCTGCTCCTGCTGCTACTTGCCCTAAAATATAGCAAGCACCTGTAGATTTATTTACCCAGTTTTGTCCTAAAGAATATCCTGTGTCTTGAGCTGTAGGAGCGCGCTTGGCTACTACAGGAGGCAGAAGATTATTTTGTAAAGGTTGAGGAAACCCATAGAGATTAATTTTTGGAGGTATTGTACCCATTATGCACCTATAAATTCGAAATATAAAGCTCCTGCTGTAGGAAGCCCTGCTACAGCTTTCACATAAATAATTGTACTACCCGGAAGTACTAACCCATTAGCTTTAAGATCAATTATCTTAGCATTTTGAAAGGTTGTTCCTAGGGTTAATATATTATTATCCACCCCATTAAAACTTACCCAAACAGGTTGGTTCAGAGTAGAAGTAATAATTAAAATACAAGCATTGTGCCCTAACTCACCACCTAATGCGGTATAATTTGCCGTTATGGAACCGAACGCTACATCCTTTGAGGGGAAAAACTGAGCTCTTGAGTTAAAGTAAGTAAGCCCCGAAACTGCTGATGACATATACCCTCTAAGTTATTTGAGTCCAAGTAGCCACACCACCAGCCACATTTATAAGAATATAGGCATTTGAACCCTTATAGACCCAAATTCTCCCTATAGGGTGTCCTGTGTCTGTTGCTGTAGGTGCTCTTTTTGCTAATACAGGTGCAGGAAAACTGCTTTGAAGAGGCTGAGGCAAGCCATATTGGCTACCAGCCTGAGGTTGTAGTTTCATACTACTCCTTACGCCTTAAATTTTATTTGAACCTACCAGTTGTAAATCATAAAGTCAATTTTTTAATCCTCTTCTATCTCTTCGCCACCTACTGCTTTAATAATTGGCCCTAGATAATTTTTGTAACTTTTTACATCACCATTTTTTAGGGCATTTACAGCATTTTTGTAAGCTTGAATACGTGAAGGTTTTAATAAAATATAACCAATTCCTCTTCTTCCAACCTCTAGACCTATTCCTTTTGCTAGTAAAGGACGAAGTGCAGGAAATGCTACAGTCGCTAGAGCTACTGCTACAGCTGGCCCTTCTTTTAAATCAGTTAATGTTTTTGCACTTTTAAGTTTTGATATGTTTTTTTGAGCATCTGTTATATCTCTAGCTAAACCTTGAATCTCACTAGCCATAGATTTTCCTACAGCTTTTTCGAGCTTTGGAGTCTCTTTGTTTTTTGCTAATCTTGTCCAATCATTTGGGAGTAATTTCTCGCCAGTTGAAGGCTGTAATAATTTTTCTAACTCTTCAATTTTTTGGTAGTCTGCATAACTTCTATTACTAGTTTTAAATAACTTATTGAAATCATTTCTTGGCCCTAATTGCGAATCAAAAAGTTTAGTAATTTCATCTTTGTAATCTCCAAGAAACTTTTTGTATTGAGGTAATTTTCCTGAAGTTAATTTTTTTTCTAATATTTCACCTAATTCCACGTTCAAATTTCTATAAACTTTTAGTAATGTGTCTAATTTATCTTCCCCTTTATAAATTGGTAATTTTTGACCAAATCTTTTTGCTATAGCTAATTCACTAGGTGTATATTTAATTCTTTGACTTTTTAAGTATTGAATAATTTGTTTTAAACTGTTTTTTTGCCCTTGTGTTGGATTAGGTATTTTTTGAAGTTCTATTTTTTGTTTATTTAAGAATCTCAATAAGGGTTCAGTATCTATTGACCCTTTGAAATTTTTTGCTATTGATTGGACATCTTTAAAAATTTCATCATGATAACCTTTAAAATCAAACCCCTCAGCATATTTTGAATATTGTGGTAATTTGTTTTTAATTTTTTCGAGTATCGTTTCTGCTTGTGAGCCTAAAAAATTAATGGATTGTTCTTTTTGCTCAGGAACAACTTTTGAAACTTTTTTCAATATTTCAGGAGCCTCAGATACAAAAGGTTTTTCTAAACCAGAAGCATAAGTTCCAGGTTTAGTTTTTAAAAAAGTTTTTATAGCTCCAGGGACTTTAGAAACCGCTTGTCCAATTGTTTTTGCAAAAGGTGCACCAATTTCTGCAGCTGTTTGCAATCCCTCTCCTGCTCCTAATTCTTCAGCTAATTGTCCTGCTCCTGCTGAAATCAAAGACGGGACAAAACCTGCTCCAAGAGCAAAAGGGCCATAGGAACCAAGTCGTTGTGCTGTCCGACCTAAAACTGTTTCAGGTTCTTGTACACCCAAAGAAGCTAATTTTTCTGTAATACCTTCTCTACCAAAAGATTTTCCTAATTCTTCAGCAGCTTTTTGTTGTTCTTCTCTAGAAGAAAATTGAATACCAGGCATATAAGGTGCTAGTTTAGAAATTAAATCAACTACAGAACCCCCAAATTGACCTACTCCTCTTACAAGACCTTTTGCAATATCTGCTCCAGGGCCTATAGCCGAAAGAATTGCTTCTGCCCCTTTTTGTCTTGAGGATTTTATCGGTTTTTCTTCTTTTTCTAAGACAAAACGACTTTTTGGAGTTTCTTCAAGTGCCTCTTCGTCTTTTTCTAATACAAAAGCCATTTTTTACCCCTTTACTAAAGTCCATTTTTTGCCATCTGAACGATATCTTTTTCCAGTCTCTTCATCTCTATAGGTCAAACCTTTACTGATTTTTGCATCAGGGAGACCTTCTACTTTTTCAAGAGGTTGCATTTCTTGTTTTTCTACAGGTTCGCTTGAGACTTTTTGTTTTTTTTCTCCATTTTCCAATTTTGGAGCATCTTTCGGTAAAACCCCTTTATATAACTTTTCTAACCGATTAATGACCGCATTAGCTTGAGCAGTAGTCATATCTGGAGTTACTTTAAAATTATTTTGTACATAATCGGTTTGTTTTTGGGTCAATCCTCTACCTTGCGCTTCCCTAAACAGTTCTTCCGCTATAACAACAGCTGTATCTCCTGCCGTTTTAAATTCTTGAATTTTAGGGTCAAAACTTCCTAAAGGTATGCCTTTTTTAAAAAATCTTTTTAATCCGTAACCCACTTCAGTTACATCTATATTCTCTCTAAGAGATTTTATCATGTCATCGAAGTTTTCTTTTAAAAATTCCTTCCTTTCTGTCTCTTCCATACCTTGTGGCATTTGCGGTCTACCAAACCCTAGTTTTTCGGGTAAACTTGTTTCTCGAGCTTTGTAAAGAAAATCGCCAAATTGTTGAGGATTAATTCCTTCAAATGTTTTTACAAAAGTTTCTGGATTTTCCATACTTAGTTGAGTGGCCAAATTTTCATAAAAACTTCTATTTTTTTTTCTATCTTGAAAATCTTTTAATTGTTCACCTAAAGTCGAGCCAAGTCCTCGACCAATTAAGGTTCCAAATCCTTCTTCTCTTGGAAGCACAGTAATAGGCATAAATTTCCCTTAATTTTTTTGTTTAGTGTTTTTGTCTCAAGTTAACCACCCATTTTAGACTTAATTAATAAAGCCAAAACTGATTTTAATAACCCTGGGTCTTCTGGTTTATAAACATTTTCAATACTTGGTCTCAAACCTAAGCCCGCTAAACCAAATTGCATTTGTCCTGGTGCTTGTGCATATCCTAGTGCTTGTCCAAGAGCCTGTTGTTGTAGACCACCTCTAAGAGAAGCTAAATTTTCCTGAAGTCTCCCTGCTGCTCCACCTAAAGCCTGTTGAAATCCAGAAGAGGATAGGCCTCCAAGACCTGCAAATCTTTCTGCTAGATCAGCTGTTTGCTCTTGAAATTGTCTCATGTAGGGAGCTTGAAATTGTGAAATATCGCCACCCAACAGGCTTTGTAAGTACGACTGACCAGCTTGAAATGTAGGTTGATTTTGTATAGCAAAAGTGCTGGGATCGACTTGACCCAAGAGGTTTTTTAAAAAAGCTTGTTGTTGTGGATCTAAAGTAGAAGGAGATTCTATTTTACCTGGTGTACCAAATACAAATTGTTTCAAACCGCTAAATAGATCACTCAAACTAGAGCCAAAACCCCCTTGATTTGTAGAAATCGTCATAGTTCTGTAAACCTTTTTTTAGGCTCAGTATATGGCTAAAACAAAATGTTTACATAGATTTTTTTTAAGGTCCAATTTCAAGTTTTTAGATACTCTAAAACAATGACTCCAGTATCGATTTGAGCCGCTGTTGCTCCATTGATTACATTGACATTGGTGGCATCAACTGTAACTCCAACTTGATTGGTTACATTGACCGTGTCTACATAGGGGAGAGGTCGAAATACCCCCGTAGCGATATTTTTTACTCCTCCATAGATGGCTGTTATGTAGCTTATGTTTAAAAGACCATGAGCAAAAGTCGTTGTTGTTGCTGCTGGGATCGCTGTTGTAATGTAAAATATTTTTCTAAAACCGCTATTTGGTAATTGAGCATCAGCTTGATTTGTAAAAAATTGCCCGTTCAATTGTTCATCAACGCTGAATCCTCCGAACTGCCTTTGGTTAATAGCAGTTGCCATAGTGATGTACATATCGGTTAAGACCACCATCAGCTGAGAGAGATCTTCAGGGAAAAATTGATACGTCGGCAAAAAATCGGTTTGTGTATTTGGAGGGCCGTAACTCAAGGGACTACCTTTGCATCAATTTTAGAGTCTACTTTTACATCGGGTGAAGCATCTTGTGTAGAGTCAATTAGATCCTCTGCTTTACCCTGAGAATGTACAATATTAATATTAATCGTTGTACAGGAGGTACAAATTGTGAACAACCATAAACCAAAAAACCACTTCATTGTGTCAACCTCGCGTTTTTGTCTATATAAAGCACTAGAGCATGAAGAACTATATTTGATGACTGTATTGAACCAGAATTGTTTCCGTAGTTCACCATCTGCTCAGGAGTAAGGGTCAGTTTTATTTGAAAGTTTTGGCAAATAGCCTGTACAAATTGCCTTACCCAAATTTTATTCTGGTTTTGTTGCACAGGAACAATATTTGTGGGCCCAGGTCTTGTCTCTATGATCCCTGTACCTAAATTACCGCTATTTGAAGAGTCTAATGTATTGATAGGGAAGACATCCTGTTCATTGATGTAAAATGACCCCAAAAGCTCTCCGTTGGAGGTTCTGTCAAAGAGGTAATCTATATACCCTACCCGAGCTTGATCTGCTTCTTGATAGAAAGGAGCAAAAACCTTGGTGGTAATATTGATATTGTTCAGGGGCTGTATTGTTCCTCCACCAAAATAAGTGGGTAAAGGATCTAAATCAAAAAAATCAAACCCACCACCAACAGGATTGTAAAATTTTAGGTCAAAGGTGTTAGAATTAACCACCACCGCTTGATAATATCTATCATTAAGTGCTGTGGGCCCTATGCAATTATCTATAATTATGTAGGCAAAACTATTTACAGATCCAAAATTATGCTCAAAAGTTGTGACTCTAATCCTCGGTACTCCACCTACAAAAGTTCTTGTAACTGAAAGAATAGCATAGAAGGGGGCATTATCTGCTTCTGACTGTACCCCTAAAATAAATCCCTGATTATTTCCTCCTGCCACATTTGGAAAAAGAGCTTGTAGTTGCCCAGAAGCCCAAGGCTCATTCCACTCAGACCAAGAAGAGTACGGTAGACCAGACCAAGTAGTTCCATTGTCATATTGAAGATAACCAAAACAGGTAAAGTAGTCATTCCATACAGCCCAAGTTTCGTTAACGTAGTTATAGAGTAGTATTTTATTTGGGAACTTAGGGTTCTCAGCAGAGTTTGGAAATGTCCAGTAAACGACCTGGTTATTATAGTCTCTGATCCCATAAACCCTTTGAGGCCCCTGATTTAGATTGTTGATGTTGAAGACTAACTGAGGGATCTTTTGGTCTATTCTTGATACGTTAACCGAATCATCGGTGGTGATCCCATAGTTTCCTACAGTGAATACTCCTCTATCAAAAGGGACAACACTAAATGTGCTTTCTGCTCCAAGCTCTGTATTAATTTTACGGGGCAAGAACGGGTAATTGCGATCCCCAGTATAAGTTAGGTTCCAAGAAGATCTTTCACACTTGATAAGAAGAGAGTCTTTTATAAATTCTGCCGAAACAATTTGCTCAGCTGTGGGAAGATCTACAAACCCGCCGTAACCTGTTATATCGCTCCACCAAGAGTCTGCCAGGGTCGGATTTCCCACTCTAGACCATCTGACCCTTTGAGGATACCTAATGCCTGCTTCCTGAGTGTTCATGACAACAAGACGCCCCTTATAGGGTAATATAATCAGTGCCAACTCTAGAGGAACACCTGGAGGCCCTATAGGAGGGGTTGTACCGCTAAATGTGTTTAATGTAGGCGTTACCCAGCCTAGAGCATTGGTATAATACTTAATGGGGTCTACATTGTTTGTTACCCAAAAAAGTGCATCACCGCCTGCAAGCCTAAAAAAACTACAAGTCCAAAAAAATTGATAGTCTTGGCCTGTAAAAACAGCAGTACCTATTGTCCCACTGCTTAAAAATATTCCTGTAGTTGGATTGAAAGCGTAGGCATATTTTGTATCAAAACAAATAGACAACTCTTCATTGACCGTCCCACCAGTTTCCCAAGTTCTAATCCCCATCACTGGTAGAGCAGGGTAATATTGAGTTACAATTCGAACAGCTGTACCAGCCACTGGAGCGACAGTAAAATTGAGTGTTATAGCACCCGTTACATAGGAGATAGTTGAGGTCGTTAGATTGATTGTTGAAGGCCCTGATACATAAGTCCAACCACCTAGCCCATTATCATCAAAGATTGTGGCGTTTGCTCCCCCAAAATCAATAGTAATTCTTGTTTGGGTGGGCTTTAATTCAGCTCTTGGCTCTGTTGCTCTCACTGATGAAAGGATATCTGCTACTACATAGGGACTTGCAGTCACTGGGATATTTGCAGGAGAATTCAAAGTAACTGCTCGAGTTAATCTTCCTAAAAATGAGTAACCCTTTCTTCTTTGAACTCTACCCCTCCATACCCAAGCATCTTCAAGGGCTGGAAACGCCTTTTCAGGTATCAAAAATGGCTCGTAGTAGGTATTTATCCCTGAATCATTTTCAAAAGAACTTATGTAATAGGGTTTGTAGCTCATTTATACTCCAAAGGCTACAACAAATATGTTTCCCCACGTCCCACCAGCAGGTCTTTGGAAAGTACAAGATGCATTAGAAATTGATGTTAGAGCTATTTCGGCTGCGCCAGCTCCAGATGATCTTACTGCTGAAAATAAAACTCCAAAACAAGTAGTAAAAGCTGATGTGTATGTCACTGTAAAATTATTTGGTGGACTGAATGCAGGTACAGGCGCAGTAGTTCCAACAAGTTTTAATCCATCAAATAAA
>Ga0208975_1000235_pt1 | contig 29818 bp, 39 predicted proteins | sample GreLakmeER78MSRF_FD_187700 | JGI IMG/M metagenome (GOLD analysis project Ga0208975, IMG submission 187700) | Freshwater lentic microbial communities from great Laurentian Lakes, MI, USA - Great Lakes metaG ER78MSRF (SPAdes) | ecosystem: Environmental > Aquatic > Freshwater > Lake | place: Great...
TAGAAATGGGAACAACATTAACGGGGACAACCCCACAGGACACATACGATAGCCTTATTAAGGTTACGGACAACGGGCCATTAAGCGGTACGCTAAAGGCGTTAAGCGATGGTTTGGGTAACGACTCAACCTTGTCTTTGTCTACGACTGCTGCTTCTATCGCAGGAACTTTGGCAGTAACGGGCAACGCTACGTTTGACACCAATACGCTTTTTGTAGATGCCGCCAACAACCGAGTTGGTGTGGGTACTGCCTCACCTTCAAGCAGGTTTCATATTTCAGCAGCCTCACCTGTTTTTCAAATATCAGACACGAACAAGATAACAAACAACTCTCTGCACATAAGCGCAGTTAGCCAAACTGCTTGGGGAATTGGAACTGATGCAAGCGGAACTTTTACAGGAACTAAACTTACCATTACTGACGCAGGCAACGTAGGCATCGGCACAAGTGCGCCTGCTTCAATGCTTACTTTGAATGGGCTTACTCCTTATATTCGCATTGAGCGTTCGGGAGTTCCTACTTGGCAGATTCAGAACAATACGCTTACAATTGATGCGGGATTCTCAATCAACAATTTAACAAATGCAGGTACTCCGTTCTTTATTAATGGAACGACTAACAACGTAGGCATCGGCACGAGTGCGCCTGAAGCAAAACTTGATATCAAAGACTCATCAGCAGGTGGCTCTATTGGTATGTTCATTGAGAATGCCGCAGGAAGTACCTTAAACAATTCTGCTGATATTTACTTCGGTACTTGGGGTGGTTCTACTGTTGCGGGTGTTACCAATGCTCGTATTTCAGCCGTTAACGTAAACGCAGGAAACGCAGAATCAAACATTGACTTCTACACCTATAACGGAGCAACAAGCGGCAAGCGAGTATCAATCACCTCAAACGGCCTAACCTTCAACGGGGACACCGCAGCAGCCAACTCCCTTGATGACTACGAAGAAGGCACTTGGACTCCTTCTATTACTTTTGGTGGTGCGTCTGTTGGCGTGACTTATTCATCAGCCGAAGGAAGATATACTAAAATTGGCCGTCAAGTTTCGGTTACTTGTTACATTCTTTTGACTAATAAAGGCTCATCAACAGGTAGTGCCCGTATAGCGGGTCTCCCGTTTTCGCTTGCATCGGGAGTTGCATTTTATCCAACGGGAAGTTTGAGCGCCATCTCTGCAATTACTTATCTTGGAATGTTGCAGGCTTATCTGAATGTAGGGTTAACAACTATTGATTTTGTACAAACAACAGAATTGGGAGTTCAAGCACCAACGACTGATACTAATTTTACCAATGGCTCTCAAATCATAATGAGCGCAACATACTTCGTATAATAAATAAAACTAAACAAAATGATTGAAGAAGTAATCTACATCAGCGCATTCAACGTCAGCCTTGACGGAACTATCGCAGTCCGCAAAACCACAGACGTTACCAAAGACGGAGCCGTAATCGCTTCCTCTTATTGGCGCACCGTGCTTGCAGTTAACGACCCTGCTGCCGATGAGGTATTGGGAGTTGATGGCTACTACCGCACCCTTGCCAACGATGCTTGGGCAATGATTCCTGCACCCGTTGCAGAAGTTGTAGCAGAAGGCGAAGAAGCGTAAATTAGCAGGGAATTACCCTACTGATGGAACACCTACAACAACGACTTGATGCATTAAAGCAGCAAGAGGCGAATCTACTAATGCAATTAGATGAGGTTCGTGTCTTGGTATCTGCCTACGAGAACACCCTTAACAAAGATGACAAAGGAGTCAGCTGATAGCGTTGTAACGTCTTGGTCTCTGACAGGCACAGGGCTTCTTGTCAGTTACGTTCACCAAGCCTTCGGGCTTTTGGTGTTAGTTGCCTCATTGGGCTACACGCTATGGAAGTGGCGCAGGGACTATCTCAAGGACAAAGGTGCTAATTGAGCGCATCTTCGGCAATCCGAAGACTACGATACTTGGGCTGATTATCATCGGCCTTTGTTTTGTTCTGGTGTTTTACGAGAAAGCAACGCTCACAGAGTTGAGTGCTTTTATGATGGGTGCGTTCGCCCTACTATTTCTTAAAGACCCGAAAGATGGCGAAGCAACAGGCGATAAGCCAAAGGATAAGTAAGAGCAAGAAGCGAGGCAAGCATTCCAAGAGTGCAAGCAGCAACAAGGCGAGTAAGAACTACTCCAAGCCCTACAAGTCGCAGGGTCGGTCGTAGCAAATCTGCATGAATTTTGACGAAATCTTCATGCAAAGTCAAATGCGCATAAAGTGTAAAATGCCCAAATCTTGATATTAAAAACGTGACAAAGAACTTTACCCTCGCAGAACTGACCGCTACCAAAACAGGGCTTCCTAACGCTTTACCCAAGCACCTTGAGGGAAACCTCCGTAGCCTTGCAGAAAAGGTCTTACAACCTGCGAGAGATGCGTTGGGTGCGCTCAAAGTAACGAGTGCATACCGCAGCCCTGCGGTCAACGCCAAAGTAGGGGGAGCAAAGACTTCGCAGCATACGCAAGGGCAAGCCGCAGACCTAAAGTTTGATGGTGGCAACGATGTGTTGTTTCATTGGATTAAGGACAATTTAGATTTTGACCAACTGATTTGGGAATTCGGCTCTGATAGTGCGCCATCGTGGGTTCACGTTAGTTACTCAAATACCAAGAACCGCAAACAAATCCTAAAAGCAGTCAAGCACAATGGCAAAACCAAATACCTCCTCTTTTGATGAATGGATCAACTCCCTCGAAACTAAACCCCAACCGACTTGTAATGTGGACAATCCTGCTGACTGCGACTCTTGCGGTAGTTAGCAGTTGCGCTACTGTGAAACCCGTCCTTCAGAGTGTAGTTGTAAGGGACACGGTGATTGTCACGCAGACAAAGTACCTAACCGACACGCTCGAACTTTACAAGGACACGACAATTTACCAAGACAAGGTTCGGCTGCAGCTCCAATACATAGACCGAAAGGTACTCGTTGAAGCAACCTGCTTGCCCGATACCATCCGAGTTACCCAGACCAAGATTCTAACAAAGGAGAAGAAGCAAAGAGGATGGACTCTCGAAGGTGGGCTAACAATGCTTGCCCTTATTTTGGTAGGTGCATACATCGTGAAGCGTTGGGTGGATAAACTCACCGAGTAATTATACCCTTTAAGATACATTAGAGCCGTTTTAAGCGACTTTATATGCGAAATGGTATAGTTCTATACCTTGAGGTATTTGGATGCGTTAGAACGCAACTTCCTTTCTTTTTCTTTGTTTAGTTTCTTTTTCTTTAAGTTGTTTGGTAAAGTTAAGAGTTGACTAACTACTAACTTGAGTTAAGTTATAAGTTGATTAATTAGTTAAGTTAAATAAGTTAACTATTCAACTTTGATAAAAAACAAAATAAAATTGACATACGCAAGTCTTTATGCTAATTTGTAATGATTCTAAATAATGAATGACCATATCTACATTTATTGGGATGATGTACCTTTGACCAATGACACCAAAGTACTACATCGGCAAGACGTTGAAGATAGAGGCGAAGGATGTTGTGATGGACTTTCAACCCGATAATTACAATCTGGGTACTGCTCTTACCTACCTAATGCGAGCAGGCAAGAAACCACACAACCCTATCTGCGATGACATCCGCAAGGCTATCGCTCACCTACAATTTGAACTTGAACGACAGAATGAGCAGCAAACCATTAGCGCAACAAGCGAAGGAAGCCAAACAACAACAACAAAGTATGCAGTACTATACTAACCCTGCCAAACGCAGGAAGATAGACTTTATCTTGGAGGAGTGCGCTACGCTGATGGCTAACTGCGAATCAGATTACAACTCTCGCCAACAGGCGAAATACAAAGAACAAGAACTACTCGGTGAGATTGCCAAGATAGACCTGCACTTCGCCATCCAATGCGGCTATCTGATACCAGACAACTGACCTACAAGGTCGTAGTCGGAAAGGTTCCAAGCCTCAACGCCTTCTACGCTTCCAAGCATTGGACAGTCCGAGCAAAGGCAAAGACCAAACATTGTCAAGAGGTCATGCTGCAACTAGCAGCGTATGACCTTCAACAAATCACGGATGTACAAATCCTCTGCAAGGTGAACTACCGATACGATATTGACAATGCAATAATGGCGGTGAAGTTTGCTCTGGATGCATTCAAGACTTGGGGTGGCGTGAAGGATGACTCACGCACCTATGTTCAGTCGTTAAAGATGGTTCATGACAAATCAATTCCAAAAGACACGGCAGAAATAACCTTTACGGGTTTGGTGGTAACAGAATAAGTTGTATCTTTGTCTAGAACTTAAACCAATCAGTTATGACTTTATCCTTTTCTTCAGACGTTTACACCGAAATGGTGCAAGTGCAACAAGCACAAATCCAAGCACTCCAAAACAAGGTAGCAGAGCTTCAAGCTCGTATTGATGTATTGGAGCAGCAATCAATTCTATTTATCTAAAACCAATCTATTATGTCTAAAATTATTTCAATCACCCCAACAGGGCAATGGCAAGACCTCTTTAAGTTAGAGGTACGCTTCGACAATGGCGATTTCGGTACTGCCTTTGCCAAATCACAGACTCCTCCCTATGCCGTAGGCGATGAGGTAGAGTACACCAAGAACGAGAAAGGCACGGTGAAAATTCAACGCCCGAATCCTTATGGTGGGTCAACAGGTGGAGGGTACACACCATCTGCGCCTAAAAATGATGATACGCGCTCACTTTCAATCATCCGACAGGTTGCTTTGAAGGCTGCGGTTGAGTACGCTTGTGCTGCGCAGCACGATGTGAACACCATCCTTGCCAACGCAGAGACCTTTAACGCTTGGATGACAGGACAGAGTGCTGCTGCTGCCTCACACACCGAGCATTTCGCAAATCGCAACGACCCTTTCTGATTGGTTTTATATTAGGTCGTTGTGTGAAGCCCCTCTACGGAGGGGTTTTTTTATGTCAATTATTTTTTGTTATATTTGTGAACCAATCAGAAACAATGATACACCCAGACTTACTACCCAACGAGTCCTCGTTACCATACCTCCAGAGAGCCTTAAAGGGCAAGTACTACGACACAGGCAAGCTCGGTGTCTATGAGATAGACCAATACCTACGCCTTAAAGATGGGGAGTTTGTGGTGGTGGTAGGCCACGCTAACGTGGGCAAGACCCACACGCTGCTTTACCTTATGCTTTTGCAGTCGTACAACTTCGGCAAGAAGTGGCTGATATACTCCGCAGAGAACGAAGTGCCAAGTCTTAAAAGAAAGCTCATAGAGTTCTTGGTCTGTAAACCGATACAAGGAATTGATGAGGGGATGATGTACCGCAAGCTAGACTTCATCAACGAGTACTTCCAATTTATAGACAGCAACAGGCTATTCACCGCCTTTGAACTTCTTGAGGTAATGGACTCCATCAAGAACGAATGGAACTACACAGGTGCATTGATAGACCCATACAACTCCCTATCTACGGATCAAAAGAAACTCGGCAAGACAGGGATGCACGAATACCATTATGAGGTAGCATCTGCGCTTCGGGTGTTTGCCCACCAGAACAACGTCACCACAATCGTAAACGCTCACCCTGTTACGGAAGCAATGCGCAAGACATTTTACAAAGGTCACAAGTACGAGGGGATGGCGATGCCTCCCAACACATCAGATATTGAAGGAGGCGGTAAGTGGGGCAACAGAAGCGACTGCGTGATTGTGATACACCGCTTTGCTGCTCACGAGCAAGATTGGATTTACACGCACATCCATGTTCGCAAGGTCAAGGAGATGGAGTCTGGAGGGCGCATCACGCCCCTTGAAACTCCCTTAATACTTCAGAGCGTATTAGGTAATGTTGGTTTTGTTATCAACGGGCGTAACTTGCTGCCAATAAAACTAGATGAAACACCACAGAGCGATGTACCCTTCTGATGACTCTCACGACCTTTATATAAGGGAGAAGCAGTTGATGCTTGCAGGTACTGCGATGTGGTTGGCAAAGCAAGCAGCAGACAAGGCAAACGGCAGAGAAGTACAGGATGACTTGCTTCACCATGTTATGTCTTGCCACTACGCAGACCTACTCTTGCAGCAGTTCATAGACTACCGCCAATTTACCGAAGGCAAGATGAACGAGATGTACTTGGCTAACTCCAAACTGCGAGTGGACTCCGAGCAAATGATTTACGAGATACAACGACTGCAAGGGATAATAGAGGATCAGTTATGAAGCAAATCCTATCACCTTTCCAGAAGTACGAATGCTTTGCGGTAGATGGCGTGGACTACCTAGTGGTTGACTACACTATCGTACAAGACAAAGATGACAATTTAGTGGAGTGGGCGAGTGAGATGAAGTTCAAAAGACTGAAAGACCACAAGCACTTCACTATGCCAATCACCAAAGTAATAACCAATCATAAAGAGGGCAGAGCAAAACTCTGCAAATGCAAATGAGACCATTTGAACTACGCCAACTAAAAGTATCTAAAGAGCAATACTTCGCCCGTCTGGGCTTTTCTGATAACGGAAGCCGTGCGCATAAAGAAAGCACCGCAAGAGCAGCATTCGTTTCAGCATTCAGAAACCACGCCACGCTCCATGAACTAGGTGAGGCCATAGACAAAGACCATAGCTCGGTAGCCTATGCCGTAAGGATGCACAAAGACCGTCTAATTTATGGTGATTATCAGCACTATTACAAGGTAGCCTGCTGCGTTCTTGAGGAGAACCCGATGGCTTGCATTGACAAGCCCGACTTTCAATCTTTGGAATTGGAACTAAATAAACTCAACGAGGTAGTAGCGGAGTTATCTAAATACAAAGAATTGTATCTAACTCTAAAACGAACATTTGATGAATTTTAACGTAGGCTTTTATCCCATCTATGGGCTTGTTGTAGGTGCTAATTGGTCAAAGACCGACTACCTTGAGGAGGATATTGTAATTCACACGGTTCAGTTTGCATTGTTTGTGATAATTGTAGAAATCACTTGGGACTCCTCGCAGTATTAGCAAAGCGACAGACGGATTGGATTCGGATGTGCAAGAGCTTCGGGGCGAGTGATGACCTTGCTCAAGAGCTTGTGCAGGAAATGTACGTTAGGTTGTACAAATACGTTGATGATGCGGAGAAAATAATGTACAATGAAACGGAGGTCAATACCTTCTTTGTGTACGTTACTCTGCGCAATATGTACGCCACCTTGATGCGCACAAGGTCAAGGTTTGAGTTCGTTGATGTGGACATCCTTGAGGACTTTATTTACGAGGAGGCAAACGAAGATGCAGAGGTGCAACTCATCCAACTTTACGACAGGGTATGGTCAACCCAAACTGACTGGCATTGGTACGACAAAAAGATTTTTGCGCTATACCACAACACCGATATGTCAATCCGCACGTTAGCGGATGAGACCAAGATTTCAGCACGTTCCATATTCAACACACTAAAAAATGCAAGAGAGCGAATCCAAGAAGACTGCCAAGACACCTACGAAGCGTACAAAGAAGCCAAGCGGCTTGGGTGATACCATCGAAACAATCACAAATGCGACAGGCATCAAGGCTGCGGTAGATTGGTTCAGCGAAGCCACAGGAGTTGACTGCGGTTGCGATGCCCGAAAGGAGAAACTGAACAAACTATTTCGTTACAGGAAACCAGAATGCTTGACCAAAGAAGAATACGAGTTTGTTGGCAAGATGCGAGGCAGGAACACCGTTACCGCCATTGAGCAGACGGAAGTGAATAGAATCTACAACCGAGTCTTTAAGGATTCGGTAAAGCCAACGAACTGCGGCTCATGCCTTCGTGGTAGGTTGCAGGAACTAGAGACACTATACAACGCTTATGGTCAGTAACGAGCGCAGGGTGTACTCCAATCAGATTGGGGACATTACTGCCAAGCGGTTTGTAGAGGCTTGCGAGGCTATCGGATATTCCTGTGAGAAGTCAGACCGCAACACCGACATCTACGATCACATTGACTACTTCGTTACACGGCTAAACGGAACAACATCCGTAGATGTAAAAGGGGGCAACCATCCCAATACCATCTGGGTGGAGTTCAAGAACGTAAAGGGTGACAATGGGTGGATGTACGGCAAAGCCGAGTACATCGCTTTTGATATGCCAGAGCTTGGAGGTTTTGTCATGGTGAGAACGCAGGAACTTGCACGGCTATGCGAGAAGATTGTAGAGCCTGTGTTTGTGACAAAGCAAGAAGCGACAAGAAAGTACTACCAAAGAGAAGGCAGGCAGGATGTCATCAGCAGATTAGAGCTGCAAGACATACAGAGGCTCGTTAGTTTCAAGGTACTAAACTACGCAGAGCCGCAAGGGTCAAAATGGTAGGGGGGCATTAGCCCTATTTTTTTTATTTATTTTTTCTTTGGGTGTTGATAATTCAAAAAGTTGTATTACATTTGGAGAACATTTAATACCAATCAGAATGAAACTACTACTTAAAAACATCGCCTACTTCTGCGCTCTTACGCTGACGTTTTGGGCATACCTATGGACTCTTGAACTTCTTGGGATATGATATTCACATACAACGACCTAAAGTTCTGGCTTGAAGATGCCGACCTACTACCGCAGTCCTATTGGGATGCCCTTGAGGACTACGACCCCGATGACAAGAACTCCGATGAGATTCTTGCCAAGTGGCTAGGCTACGTTCACGTTGCTGACTTCTACAACTATGAGATGCAAATCACCTACGTTGAGGAGACCTACAACGAGGATGGCTACACCAACACCACCGCTTATCCAAAGACTTGCATTTATGGCGAGACCCCAAAGCTTGCCGATGACATCTACATTAAGTGGATGAATTGGGCAACCCAAGTCGCATCAGAAGAATAATTAAAACCAATCAAAATGAAAACCCCAACACAAATGCTCCGTCACTACCCCGTGACTGATGGCACAACAAAAATCCACGAAAGCTCTATCAATCTTCTTCAAGAGATTGAGCGCAACCAACTTCTCTTGGCCTACTACGCAGGTCAACGCAACGAGTTGACTTTTGACCAATGGTACGATGCATCATTCCAAAATGAAGATTAATCACCTTGATTTGTTTAGTGGTATCGGTGGATTCCATTTAGGCTTTGAGAGAGCAGGATTTGAAATAACATCCTACTTCTCCGAGATAGACAAACACGCAGTCGCAGTTTACAAACATCAATTCCCAACCTCAACCTATGTCGGATCAGTTACCAATGTTCGAGGAGCAGACCTTCCAAGAATCAACCTTATCACCTTTGGAAGTCCTTGCCAAGATTTCTCATTGGCAGGAAACCGAAAGGGGATGGAAGGACAAAGAAGTTCTCTTGTCCTCGAAGCAATCCGTCTTATTAGCGAATGCCGACCAAGTGTATTTGTCTGGGAAAATGTTAAAGGAACATTCTCCTCAAATGATGGCGCAGACTTTTGGGCGATTATCCAAGCCTTTGCCAACATTGGGGGTTATAGACTTGAATGGCAACTGCTTAATACAAGTTGGTTTCTACCCCAAAATAGAGAGCGGATATACCTTGTCGGATATTCTACAACCACAGGAGGAGATTGGCGAGGAGTATTTCCTATCGGAGAAAATGACTCAAGAACTAATACAATCGAAGTAAAACAAATTGGAACCAGACTTGATTCTAATGGTGGGACTCAACCCTATCAGCAAGACAGAGTGTATGATGCTGATGGTATTGTTCCTGCCCTTAATCAAGGCAAGAGTGATTTAATTCTACGAGTAAAGTCAGCCACAAGTTCTGGCTACGAAGAAGCAACAAGCGGTGATACCATTTACACTTCTCGCACCCAGAGCGAAACTCGCAGAGGTCGTGTTGGCAAACAAAAAGCGCAGACACTTGAAACGAGCTGCAACCAAGCAGTAGTTCAACCCAATTATACCTACGAGAAGGTCAACGAAACAATACGCAGAAACAATTTCGTAGAGGGAGAAGTCAAAGCAATGGATTTGTATAACAAGACCCTTCGTGATGAATCACCTGCGCTAACAATGCCAGAACACAATGGAGTAAGTTTATTTGATGGCTACCGAATCAGAAGGCTAACCCCTATTGAATGCGAGAGACTGCAAGGCTTCCCCGATCAGCATACGGCCTATGGCAACTATGATGGAGAAGTCAAGCCTATGAGTAACTCTCAACGATACAAACAACTAGGCAATGCAGTAACGGTTAACGTGGTTGCAGCAGTCGCAAAAAAATGTTTACCTTTATTTAATTAACAAAACCAATCTTATGAAAATCATAGAACTTTTAGACGGAAGCACTTGGGATATGGACACAGTCCTTGAGAAGATGCAGGATGATGACTTTTACTACGGGGTACTTGGCAAGAACGCCTTGTCATCTTCGGCCTGCAAGCTGCTGCTGACATCACCCAAGACCTATCACTACGTTACCAAGTATGGCAGCGAGGACTCCGATGCTTTTGCAGTAGGTAGGCTCGTTCACCTTATGGCTCTTGAGCCGCACAAGGTAGCGGACTATGAGGTGATTGAGGTGCAGAGCAAAAACGCAAAGGCGTGGCAGGATGCGAAGGGCAAGCGTAACCTATGCACCCGTAAGGAGTACAACGAAGCGCAACGTATCTCTGATGCGCTCCTGCGCAATGAGAACGTGCTTGGCTTGATAACAGGCTGCGAGTTTGAAGTGCCAAAGATTGGCATGATTGGCGGCCTGCCTTTTAGGGCAAAGGCTGACATTTATGCAGATGGGTTCTTGGCTGATCTTAAAACAACAACCGACCTACGAGCATTCCCTTACTCTGCAAAGAAGTACGGCTACGATGTTCAAGCGTTCATCTACACCCGACTTTTTGGAGTGCCGATTGACAAGTTCTTTTTTATCGCTATTGACAAGGCAAGCCTTGATATAGGCATCTACTCTGTAAGCCCAGAGTTCGTGGCAGAGGGAGAACGCAAGACCCTTGAGGCAATAGAATTATACAAGCAGTTCTTTATCTTGGGTGAGGACTTGGACTCGTACACAATAGTTGGTACGTTATGACCGACATCACTAAATGCACAGGAGAGGGCTGCGCCCTCAAAGAAACCTGCTACCGCTTCACCGCAAGCACAGGAATGTATCAGTCCTTCTTTTTTGAAGTACCAATAAAGAACGGCAAATGCGAATACTATTGGGATATTAACCTTTAACACCATATCGTTGAACCCAACAAAATGGTCACAAACCTTTAACACCAAAGAATAATGCAAGACCAATTTATGAGGATAGCGATGGCAAGGCTCCGTAGCACCTACCCCTTCAAGCCCCAACGCAGAGCAGTAGCTGCTAGGATGTGGGTAAAGTATTTAGACCGCAAAGCGATGAAGCAATGGTACAAAGATCAAGAGGCTAATTTATGATTAGACCCTTTGTGCTTGCCTTCCACAAGCAGAACTCTGGAGTCTCTCACCACAGGGTATTTGCACCCTTGATATGCCACAAGGATGTAGATGTCTTTTTCATTGAAAAGATTACCGACATAGACCCTGAAACGTGGGCAAAGGTCACCCACATCTTTACCTCAAGGGTGTTCCCTGTCGAGCCGTTTGATGACTTCATAAAGCTCGTACGTCACGCAGGCATAAAGCTAATCGTTGACAACGATGATTGGTGGGTACTGCCCCCCACGCATCCCTTGCTTGGGTTGTACTCGGAGCAGATGAAGATGCGAATTATTCGCTCTATGAAAGCAGCAGATGAGGTATGGGTGACCAACAAGCACCTTGCCTCAAAGGTCAAGAAGTACAATACCAACATCCGAATCATCCCCAATGCCATCAGCGTTCCAACGTGGCAGGTAGAGCGTAAGCCAAGCGATGAAGTACGCTTTGGTTATATAGGGGGCAACCACCACGCAATAGACGTAAGGGAGTCAACCATCAACCTTGAGGGGTACGAATCTTATGTTGCGGATGTTGATGGGTACGCAGAGATAATGCGAGCAGCATACAAACTCCCAACGATGCCACCAACACACTACCACAAGCTCTACGAGTTCTTTGACGTGAGCCTTGTACCGCTTACGACATCCGAGTTTGCCAAGTGCAAGTCGCACCTAAAGATGCTTGAGGCAGGGTTCAGCAAGTGCGCTCTGATAGTGAGCAACACGCAACCCTATTCACCCTACATCACGAAGGACAACTGCATTGCCATCAAACACCCAAGTGAATGGGCAGGAGCAATCAAGAGGCTAAAAGAAAATCCTAACCAAGTGGCTGACCTAACGGAATCGTTATATGAGTATGTGCAAGATTTTACTATGGATAAGGTAAACGAATTGCGATGCTTTATATAGTCACGCCCTGCTCACGCCCTCAAAACCTTGTAAGGCTAAAACAACACATCCCACCCTATGCAACGTGGGTTGTAATGATGGATGCCTCCACCAATTACAAGGGAGCAACAAGCGCATCAATCACACACTACTCAAGCCGCACGGGTAACGCAGGACACCCCCTACGCAACGAGTTCCTTGAGTTGTATGCTGATTCCTTTACCAAAGAGGATTGGGTTTATTATCTGGATGATGACAATGTACTGCACCCAAAGTTTATTGAGGAGTGGAGCAACCTGCATAGTCTTGACTGCTCTATTGTGACGTGGGGACAGGTGGGAAGGCTACGCCCTACCGACCAACCAAGAGTCGGCAACATAGATACCGCCTGCTATATGTTCAAACCCTACGACCTGCCCAACCTACGCTTTGAGATGGCCTACGATGCAGATGGCACCTTTGCTCAAGCAGCATCCGAGCAAGGAACACTTATCTGCGTAGAGCAGTACCTTTGCTACTACAACGCCCTAAAATGAAAACGAGTAAACAAATAGACGGGTGGTTCAACCACCAAGCAGCATACGATTACCTACTTGCCAATATGCCCGTAGACGGCACGTTCGTAGAGTTGGGTGCGTGGCTCGGTAAGTCATCGGCTTACCTATGCGACACCGCAACATCCCAAGAAATCACAATCGTTGACACTTGGAAGGGTTCGCCAAACGAACTCACGACCACACATAAACTTGCAACGGAACAGAATATCTACAATCTCTTTGTGGAGAATATGGGAGACCGCAAGTACAAAGCCATCAAAGCAACATCCAAATCAGCATCAAAGAAGTTTAAGGCAGAATCTTTAGACGTGGTATTCATAGACCTTGACCATTCATACGAAGCGGTAAAGGAAGACATCAAGCTCTGGTTGCCCAAAGTAAAGAAGGGAGGCTTTATCGCAGGAGATGACTACCATGAACATTGGAAGGGAGTAATCCAAGCGGTAGATGAACTGCTGCCTCACGCCACGTTCATAGATGATTGTTGGATTTACCAAAAGTGAAGAACCACACGAAGGTCTACCTAAAAGGGATGGGCTTCTCAACAACTGACTTTATCCCCTGCGAGGTATGTCAAGGCCAAGCCGTAGACATCCACCACATAGAGTCCAGAGGAATGGGTGGAAGCAAACTAGCAGACACCATAGAAAATCTGATGGCTCTATGCAGACCCTGCCACGTCACATACGGTGACATCAAGGAATGGAAGGAACGACTTCAAACAACACACAACCACCACCTATCAAAAAGAGTTATTTAGTTATGCAAAGAGCAGCAATCGGTACAATACTACCAAACCCGAGTAATCCCAGAATAATAAAGGATGACAAGTTCAAGAAGCTTGTAAAGTCCATACAGGAGTTCCCACAGATGCTTGAGCTACGACCAATCGTAGTAGATGGCAATATGGTAGTGCTTGGAGGGAATATGCGCCTTAAAGCCTGCATAGCAGCAGGGTTGAAGGAAGTACCCATCATCGTTGCCGATCAACTGACCGATGCGCAGAAGGGTGAGTTCATCATTAAGGACAACGTAGGCTTCGGAGAATGGGATTGGGACTTGCTTGCCAACGAGTGGGATGTAGAGACATTGCAAGATTGGGGACTTGAGCTTCCCTTTGACAATACCCCTGTGCTTGAAGCGGAGGAGGATGACTACGAAGCACCATCCGAAATAAACACAGACGTAGTATTAGGGGACTTAATAGAGATAGGAAACCACCGTCTGCTATGTGGGGACTCTACCGATAGTGATGCAGTCGCAAGGCTGATGGATGGGCAGAAGGCTGATATGGTATTCACAAGCCCCCCGTATAATGCAAATACAAAAGCAGGGCAAGGCGACATCTTTAATAAAAAGAAAAGCGTTAAGCTATATTCAGATGGCTACTCTGATAATCTTGAAAGTTCTGATTATGTAAATTTCGCATCTTCAGTTCTTAATAATTGTTTTTTGTTTACTGATGGTCACATTTTTTGGAATGTCAGCTACAATGCAAATAGCAGATTCGAGTACATTCAGCAAATTCAAAATCATCTTCAGTATCTGATTGAGCAGATTTGTTGGAAGAAATCATCTACCATCCCATTCAAAGGCTCTCTGATGCGTGATTGGGAACCTATCTATGTATTCTCTACGAATGGCAATATGCTTGGATTAGATTCAGTTCATAGCAATCATTGGGAGGTAAACAATACAAACTCACAACAAGACAATCACAAGGCTTGCTTCCCTGTTGAATTGCCAAGTAGAGCAATCAGATTGAATGATTCATACAAGGTAATCTTTGAGCCTTTCACAGGAAGCGGCTCTACAATGGTAGCAGCCCAACAACTCAACCGCAAGTGCTATGGTATGGAACTTGACCCGAAGTATTGCCAAGTCATAATAGACCGAATGCACAAGCTCGACCCATCCCTTGAAATCAAAATAAACGGCAAGCCTTATGACAAGTAGTGACATCCATAAAAAGGCAATGCTTGATGCGTTGGAGAAATCGTTAGGGGTTGTGACCTCTGCTTGCAAGAGCGTTGACATCGCACGGCAAACGCATTACCGATGGCTGCAAGAGGACAAAGAATACAAAGCATCAGTCGATGAACTATCAGACGTAGCGATTGACTTTGCAGAGAGCCAACTGCACAAGCAGATAAAGGAGGGCAACTCAACCGCTACTATCTTTTTTCTAAAGACCAAAGGCAAGAAACGTGGGTACGTGGAACGCCAAGAGGTAGACGTATCTTCGGGCAAGCTATTTCAAATTGAAGTGCTTGGAGAAGATTCAGACCAATAAAGTTTACAACCACCTAAAGCGCAGCGATAAGAAGATAGTCGTTGAGCAGGGCGGTACTCGTAGCGGGAAGACTTACAACATCCTGCTCTGGGTGATTTTCTATTATAGCACACGGGAAACCAACAAGACCATCACGATATGCCGTAAGACGTTCCCTTCGCTTCGTGCTTCGGTGATGCGTGACTTCTTTGAGATACTGCGCAACAACGACCTGTACAACGAAAGCTACCACAACAGGTCAAGCCACGAGTACTACCTTAACGGCAACCTTGTGGAGTTTATCAGCCTTGACCAACCGCAGAAGATACGGGGGCGCAAGCGCAACCTCCTGTACATTAACGAAGCCAACGAGCTGACCTTTGAGGATTGGCAGCAGCTAATAATGCGGACAGAGGACAGGGCAATCCTTGACTACAACCCTTCGGATGCGTTCCATTGGATTTATGATAAGGTTGTACCCAGAGATGACTGCGACTTCTTTAAGACCACCTACCTTGATAACCCGTTTCTTGATAGCAGCATCCGAAATGAAATAGAACGGCTAAGGGACACCGATAGCGACTACTGGAGAATCTATGGTCTAGGCGAGAGGGGTATGAGCAGAGCCACCATCTTCCAATACGGGCAGGCAGAGATACCAACGGATGCCACGCTCTTATGTCACGGGATGGACTTTGGGTACACCAACGACCCAACCGCACTTGTAGCGGTTTACAAGTCGGGTGACAATCTGTATGTGGATGAGCTTATCTACCGCACGGGGATGACAAACCCAGACATCAGCAACGTACTTGCCTCTCTTGGCCTTGATAGAAGGACAGAGGTATTTGCTGACTCTGCTGAACCCAAATCTATTGAGGAGCTGCATCGTATGGGATGGAATGTGAAACCCACGCAGAAGGGCGCAGATAGCATCATAGTGGGCATTGACGTGCTGAAGCGGCACAAGCTATTCGTAACCCCACGAAGCAGCAACCTAATCAAGGAACTTCAGAACTACAAATGGGTAGAAGACAAGAACGGCAACCTGCTCAATAAACCCATAGATGCATTCAACCACGCCATAGATGCGCTGCGTTATGCAACGTATAACAAGTTGAGCCGCCCTAACTTTGGCAGGTATGCCATACGCTAAAACTAAAAGGTTATTTTAATACAATGGAACTAAAAGTAATTGTACCCACCGCCTTATCAGAGATCACGCTTGACCAATACCAACGCTTTGCGAGGCTTGAGGGCGATGAGGAGTTCTTGACCCACAAGATGCTTGAGATATTCTGCGGAGTGCCTTTGGCTAATCTTCCAAACGTGCGCATCAAAGATGTGAGCCACATCAGCAAGCACATTAGTGCCATGATAAACGAGAAGCCAAGCCTCACGCCAACCTTCACGATGGGGGACACGAAGTACGGGTTTATCCCAGAACTAGACAATATCACCTATGGTGAGTTCGTTGACCTTGACGGCTACCTCCAAGACGTGCAAGACCTACACAAAGCAATGGCAGTTCTTTACCGCCCTATCACAAGCGAGGTCAAGAATCGGTATCTGATAGAGCCATACGAAGGAGCAGGCAGGTATGCCGAGCAGATGAAGCAAGCCCCTATGAGTGTTGCGATGGGCGCAACGCTTTTTTTTTGGCGTTTAGGGAGCGAGTTGTTGCAAGCTATGGAGACCTCTTTGGAGGCGAAGAAGCAGATGAATACTCCAAGCAAGGGCAGTTCTCAAAACGATGGGGATGGTACGCTACAATCTATCAGCTCGCTAAAGGAGACATTAGGCAGCTATCAGAAATCACAAAACTTGAACTCCACGAGTGCCTACACTTCCTCACCTTCGAAAAGCAAAAGCAAGAGGTTGAAAACGACCTAATAAAAAAGTCAATAAAATGAGACAGTTCTACGACATCACCACCAAACTAAAAGATACGCTTGAAGCCAATAGCCAAGTCAATGTGGTAACGACAGGGGATATTTTTGACATAGACCTAAACAAGCAGACCATTTTTCCCTTGAGTCACATTATTGTGAACCAAGCAACATTCGAGGGACAAATAGTTCGCATGAACGTGAGCATCGTTTGCATGGACTTGGTAGATGAGACCAAAGAGAATCCAAGATTGCAAGCAGAGCCGTTCTACGGAATCAGCAACGAGCAGAACATTCTGAACACGCAGCTTGCAGTAATCAACGATGTGGTGACAGAACTGCGCAGGGGTACTCTGTACACCGACCTTTATCAGTTGGATGGTACTGCGACTTGCGTTCCATTTAGCGAGAGGTTTGAGAACTTGCTTGCTGGGTGGACTGCTACGTTTGATGTGCTGCTAGCAAACACCGAGATAAGTATCTGCTAAAATGGCACGGGAGGACTTGGTTGCTGCGGTACTTATTAAGTTTGGCAAATATGTCATTCAACAGGCGAGGAGTAACCTCACCAAAGGCAAGCACAACTTCGACAAGACCCTTTACAATTCCCTTCGATATAGTATCTACTATTCAAATGATAATTTCTCCTTGACTTTCTCAATGGAGGACTATGGTCAGTTCCAAGATCAAGGCGTAAAGGGAGCAGGAGGCACTAGAAAGACTACGAGTGCATTTAAGAGAACAAACAATAAGGGCAAGATATGGAGGCAGAAAGCACCCAACAGTCCATTTGCCTATAAGGATAAAAAGCCTCCCGTATCTGCATTCAAGGCTTGGGCAGAGAGCAAAGGACTAAATCCTTTTGCAGTCCGTGAGTCCGTATATCGGCAAGGTATTCCTGCAACGAAGTTCTTTAGCACACCATTTAATATCGCATTCAACAAACTGCCACCCGATATTGCCAACGCAATAAAAAATAGTTTCTAAAAACACAATGAGTACACCTACATCATCCATACCCGATAGCATCTCAATGGCTCGTAGCCCGATATTTTTCACGGCAAAGAACAACTCCGTTGCAGGAGATACGCTTGAGTTTATGTCTTTAGAATTGCGCATCTACTCTGGTACGTTTACGACATCGGGAACAAACAACTACGACCTTGAGAAGAACTACTCAATCAACAACGTAATCAACTTTGAGGTGAGCGACCTCATACGTTCCGAGTTCTACCATGACTTCAGCGTATGGAATGACATAGGATTTACCCAGAGTCCGCAGGGTGAGGCATTGTTTGTTTGGGGCTACGGAGATTGGCAGTACAACAACGCAGGCGGAGGCCTTGTATCGGGAGAATGGAATCAGCCCGAAGAAGCAGCACCCGACCAATTTATCACTTTAGATGGATGGGCTACCCGTGATAACATCGCCCCTGTTGCGGTCTCGCAGGCCGTGCTTGCTACGAGCCGAGATAGGCAGGTACTTGTCGGTAACTACGAATCCCTTGCAATCAACAATAGCGTAGCCAATGACTTGGGTTCAATCCGCATCACTTGGCAAAGCGGTGACACCGAACTGCTGACAAACGCAGGGGGCAGCACAACGCCCCCCGATGCCTCAACCAACAACACACAAAACCTTGTAATCTACGCAGGAGTTGGCCCTGCTAACCTTGAGAACAACGGTGACTTCCCCGCACCTGCAAAGCCAAGCGGTCAGCCCGATGGTGGCGTAGGCAGTTACTACGATGTGATTCTCTTGGATAAAGAAGATGCTCAAAACGAGATTGGGCGTGTTCGCTACTATGTAATCTGCGAACCCAAGTACGACCCTGTGCAGGTGGCGTTCATCAACCGCTTTGGCGTTGCTGACTTTATCACGTTCTTTAAGCGCAGCGATACTCGTGGTAACTTCACGCAGGACTCGTACCAAAAGAGCATCTACAACGATGGCTTCACCACCCCTTCTCTGGAGATAGGCAAGTACCAATCCTTTAACGTCAACTCTCGCAACACCCTAACTCTAAACACAGGGTTCGTTGACCAAGACTACGATGAAACGATTGAGGACATTTTGATGAGCGAGTATGTCGCGGTCTATACCAATAGTAATTGGGTGAGTGCAGTTCCGAATCGTGGAACCATAGAGTATCAAAAGAGTGTGAATACGAAACTTATCAATTACACAATGTCCTTTGACTTTGGATTTGATGAGCGCAGTTTGGTACGATGAACAAGGTTGATATTTACGTCAATGGCTTTCGCCTAGACATCTTTGATGATGAGGAGATCAGCATCAACCTATCGGTGCAGAACGTGCAGGACATCTCAAAGGTGTTCACGGACTTTACGCAGGGGTTCACCATCCCTGCAAGCCCACGCAATAACGAGATACTTCAGCACTACTACAACGCCAACATCACAAGTTCCGTTATCACTACCGAGACAGGCGGTAGCCCTGTATGGAATAGCATAGGCTTCACTTGGAACTCTTGGAACACGGCTTGGAACTCTGGTGCATCAAGCACCTCTGTTGCCAATACTTTTGACGGGCGTTTAAGGCAAGAAGCAAGAATTGAAATAAACTCTCTGCCATTCCGCACAGGGGTGATAGAGGTAGAGAACGTGCAGCTCAAAGGCACAGAGCCGTATGCGTACACGCTGACGTTCTATGGGGATGTGGTTACGCTTACCGATTTGTTTGGCGAGGACTACTTATATGACCTTGACTTCGCAGAATTAAACCACCAATACTCCGATACTGCGATATTTGATAGGCTTACTACCGATACCTACGCTCCGTTATTTTATCCGCTTTGCAGCCCTGTAAAGAATTGGTTTTATGATTCAGACAATAGCAATCACAATGATAGCAACATTCACTTCCATAATGCTAACGAGCAACACGGCATACACTACTACGAGCTAAAGCCTGCCTTGAAGGTAACGGCTATCCTTGATGCGATGGAGCAGAAGTACGGCATTACGTTCACGGGTGCGTTCTTGGCTGCTACCCCGTTTGTTGATTTGTCGCTCTGGCTGCACCGCTTTGAGGGGTATCTATTTAGCGGAGGTAATGATATTCAATGGCAGTTGATTAACTTCAACAGAACAACAGGCGGTGGTACTGAATTTAATTTAACTACCGAAACTTGGAATGTAGTTGACACCGACTTTTATCAACTTGCAGTTACAATTACTAATGTAGGAGCAGCCTATGAACTTGGTTTATTTACCAACGGAGTTCTTGTTTCTTCTGTTTCTAACGCTGCTCACGCAGCAAGTTCTGTTACTCATACATTTATTGGTTTAGGATTTAACGCAGGAGATGCGGTGCAATTATTTATTAGGCCATCAACATCTGTTACATTCAATTACCGAGTAGATGACTACGAGGCTATTGATGCAACCACAAGCACAAAAAGATTTGAAGTAGATCAAACTGCATCGGCAACCTATACCTTCAGTTTAGTTATTTCAGATTTAATGCCCGAGATTAAGGTTAAGGACTTTTTGGCAGGCATTCTGAAGATGTACAACATGGTGATTGTGCCGACTACATCTACAAGTTTCTTGCTTCAGCCATTGGAAGATTGGTATGCAGCAGGAACCGACCAAAACTATCAGACCTATCTTGACATCACGGAGTACGCAGTAAACAGGCCACCGCTTTACAGGGAGATTGAATTTAAGTACCAACCTACCGAAGCAATCATTGGCTTTCAATACTTGCAGACAAACAATGTAGGCTTTGGGGATTTGAATAACACCTTCACTTTTGATGGCGATGAGTTTCTAGTTGAAGTGCCGTTTGAATGCCCTTTGTTTGAGAGGCTGACAGACCAAGATACAAGTGCTTTGACAAACGTACTCGTTTACAAAAGCATTACAAGAGATACTGATGAAGCAGGCACATTGAATCCATACTTGGGTGAGCCTATCTTATTCTATGGCTACTTTGATGACTACAATTTGACTCCAAACCCTGTGGCATTTGTAAACTCTGATAATAACACAAGTGAGGAGGTAACCGTTGCTTGGTATGCCAATACCTCAAACCGATACTCAAGCGCAGCAGACTCACATTCTATTTGCTTTGGAGCAGACATAGACCCGTACCACCTGCAATCGGTAAACCGCAGCCTTTACAACAACGAGTGGAACAACTACATAACCGACCTTTATGCAAAACCAAGAAGGGTGTACAACGTGGATGCGGTGTTGCCCATCGGCAAGATCATAACTCTGAACCTCCAGAATGCAATCATCTGGAACAACACCAAGTACCTAATCAACAACGTGAACTTGAACATGACCACAGGCAAAGCATCATTTGAACTCCTCAACGTAGTATGAAGACAGGATATTTAAGTTATTTAATTGAAATACTAAACTCGGATGAGTGGCTTGGGGCAGGTGATTGCGTTGAAATCGCCAAAGGCAAGAACAAACTACCCGAAGGATGGAACGAATATATTAAGCTACAATGGCGGCAGTTGAAATAATTGAGATTAAAGGGGATGCTACATCCGCTATCGCTGCGCTAAAGGCCGTAGGCATAGAGGCTGACAAGACCCAGAGCAAAGCCAAAGAGACAAACGAGGCTATCAGCAGCGGTCTTGAGGCACTTGATAAGCGCACAGGCGGTGCAGTATCTGCGTTCAAGAGCTTACAGGGTGGTATTGGTAGTGCGGTAAAAGCATTTGGTACGCTTAAAGGAGCAATCATTGCTACGGGCTTGGGTGCGCTGCTAGTCGCGGTCACATCGCTTGTCACTTACTTTAAGAACACGGAACGTGGTGGTGATGCATTAGCGGTTGTACTTGGCGCACTTGGTGCAGTCGTTGGCAAGTTGACGGATGTACTCGTTAAACTTGGCGAGAAACTCTTTGAGGCATTTCAGAATCCGCAGCAAGCCCTCAAGGACTTTGGCAAACTGCTAAAAGAAAATATAGTCAACCGCATTGAGGGACTTTTAGAGTTACTTCCTGCTCTAGGTAAAGCAATCGGTCTTGCATTAAAGGGTGAGTTCTCCGCAGCAGCAAAGACCGCAGCCGATGCAGCAGGCAAGGTTGCACTTGGCGTAGAGGACATCACCGACAAAGTTGGCGCAGCAGTAGATGCAACTATTGAATTTAGCAAGTCGTTGGTGGCGGCAGCCAAAGAGGGAGCAAGAGTCGCAGACCTACTCAATGCCGTAGAAGATGCAGAACGTGCGCTAATCGTACAACGTGCAAAGGCAAACAAGCAGATTGCAGAGGCACGATTCATCGCTGATGACCTAACCAAAAGCACAGAGGAGCGTATCGCTGCGGTAGAGAAAGCAGGAGCGTTAGAAGAAGAAGTAGCAGCCAAAGAAGTAGCAAATCAAAAGTTGAGGCTGCAAGCTCTTAAAGCGCAGTCAAGAATATCGGAGGTAAACGAGGAGCAGTTGGTAGCCATTGCAGAGGCAGAGGCTCGTGTTTTGGAGTTAGAGCAAGCGAGCATTGCCCGCAAGCGCAGGCTTGGTACTGAAGTAAAAGGATTAAGGGCAGAGGAGAAAGCAGCAGCCGATGAGAAAATAAAGTTAGCCGAAGAAGCAAAAGCCGCAGAGGACAAACTTGCTGAAGAAGCCCGACTAAAGAGGGAGGCACTTGAAGCAAGAGCTATTGATTTATTAAGGACAGAGCAAGAGAGGGAGATTGAAGCCGTAAGAAAAAAGTATGAGGATGTCTTGGGTCTTGCTACTTTATCGGCAGAAGATAGGGCTGCCCTTGAAAAAAAGCAGAGTGATGAAATTATTGCCATCACAAAAAAGACAACGGATGCTACAACTGCACTAGAGAAGGCAGCGCAAGACTCAAAGGCTGCAATGATTAACCAAAGCATTGATGCGGTACAGGGTGCGCTTGGCGCAGTATTTAAGAATAGCAAGGCCGTAGCAACGGCAAACGTAATTGTGGATGCAGCGCAAGCAGCAGTCGGAATCTTCAAAAATAGCACCTCCCTACCCGAACCATTTGGATCAATAAACAGGGGCATACAATTAGCAGCACTTGCAGCAACAACCGTTGCATCCATCCGCAACATCAACGCAGCAGAACCAACAGGAGGAGGCTCACCACCTGCAACAATCACCACACCTTCTGCGCCATCACAACCACCACAATTCAACGTAGTAGGACAGGGTGGAGTGAACCAACTTGCGCAGAGCATAGGTGGTCAGTTCAACCAACCCATTCGTGCATACGTTGTGAGTGGTGACGTAACGACCTCACAACAACTACAACGCCAAAGAGTAAGAACCGCAACATTCGGATGATGAAACTAATAGAACTTATACTTGATGAATCAATGCTGCTCACGGGCATTGATGCAATCTCCCTTGTAGAATATCCTGCGATTGAGGAGGACTTCATTGCGCTCAACTCACAACGGGTTGAGTTCGCCACCCAGAGCGATGAGAAGCGCATCCTTATGGGAGCAGCACTCGTACCCAACAAGCCCATCTACCGAGCTGAAGGGGATGAGGAGTTCTATGTGTACTTCAGCGAAGCCACCATCCGCAAAGCAAGCGAGATGTTCTTTCAGAAGTCCAAGCAGAACAACGCTACGCTTGAACACGAGGTAGGCATCAACGGATTGACGGTTGTAGAGTCATGGATTATCGAAGATGACGTACAAGACAAAAGCAAGAAGTACGGCTTTGATTTGCCGATAGGCACTTGGATGGTCAGCATGAAAGTAAACAACCCAGAGATTTGGACAAACTTTGTCAAGACAGGGAAGGTCAAAGGTTTCTCTATTGAGGGCTACTTCGTGGACAAACTAAACCTTGCCAAGCAAGAGATGGCTAACATTGAGGAGCAAGAAGCAGCGTTGATGCTTGCGCAGATTGTCGCTATCATCAAACGTGACGGGCGCAAGAAGTCGGGAACACGCACCGAGATGGCATCTTATTCTGACTACCCAGATGCGGTGAAGAACAACGCCAAGCGTGGCATTGAACTAAACGAGAAGAACGGCAACAAGTGTGCAACGCCTGTCGGCAAGGTGAGAGCGCAGCAGTTGGCACAAGGTAAGCCCGTATCTATTGAGACAATCACACGAATGTACTCATACCTATCAAGAGCCGAAGAATACTACGATGAAAGCAATAGCGAAGCCTGTGGCACTATATCGTTCCTACTATGGGGAGGGCTTGCAGGCAAGCGTTGGGCAGAGTCTAAACTAAAAGAACTCGGCAATGTATAGACCACAGAAACTCCCTGTCGCATCACCGAGAGGTGGCAATCGTGGATGCTTATGCAAAGACAACACTTACAAGTCCACCTGCTGCGATGGCTCTCTTGCTGCGCAGGGTATCGGCTCTTTAGTAGGTCAAGGCACAAGCGTTGTCATATATGGCGAGGAGTGGCAGACCATTACTACGCTATGGCAGTCCACAAATACGCTATGGCAAGACCTCTAAAAATGTTACAAATAATCAAAACCCCTTTAATTAGTTAGATATGAAAGCGAACAATATCCTAAACCGCATACTTGCCGAACTGTCCTCCATCCGCGAGGTTAAGTTTGAGCAAATGACACTTGAGAACGGAGCCGTTCTTGAGGCTGAATCATTTGAAGCAGGTAACGAAGTATTTGTCATTAGTGGCGAAGACCGAGTTGCTGCTCCGATTGGCGAACACCTACTTGCTGATGGCCGTATTTTGGTCATCACCGAAGAAGGCGTAATTGCTGAAATTAAAGAAGCTGCTGCCGAAGTAGAGGTAGAAGTTGAAGCCCCCGAAGCAGAGGTAGAACTCGCAGAGGTAGAGGTAAAAGAAGAAGCCCCTGCGGTTGTTGCAGTCATTGAGAGAGTTCTTGAGGAGATTGCCATGATGCGCGAGGAGATGAAAGGAATGCGTGAGGAGATGGGCGGTTACGCCAAGAAGGAGGAGATGGCTGCGGTTAAAGCAGAACTATCTGCCGCACCTGCTGCGAAAGCCATCAAGCACAACCCCGAAACAAAGCAAGTCCAAAAGATGAGTACCAACCGCCCCGAAAGAGCGATTGACCGAGTCCTTGCACGAATCAACAAATAATAAATAAACAAAATGGCTACGACCACTTCAATCACCACAAACTACGCAGGTGAATTTGCGAGCAAGTACATCGCTGCTGCACTTCTTTCTGCTAATACTTTGGACAAAGGACTCATTGAGATTCTTCCAAACGTAAACTACAAAACAACCCTTCAGAAGGTTGCTACTAACGACATCGTAAAAGATGGCACTTGCGACTTTGATGCAACTTCTACCTTGACTTTGACTGACCGCGTTCTTGCGGTTGAGCCATTCCAAGTGAACTTGCAATTGTGTAAGAAGGACTACTACTCATCTTGGATTGGTGGGCAAATGGGCTTCTCTGCTTACGATAGCATCCCTGCTTCTTTTGCTGACTTCCTTATCGCTCACGTTGCTTCAAAGACTGCCCAAAAGATTGAGCAGAACATTTGGAACGGTAACGCTGCAAGTGCAGGAGAATTTAGCGGATTCATTTCTTTGATGACTGCTGACTCTGACGTTATTGACGTAACTGCCACCACCGTGACTGCTGCAAACGTAATCACCGAGCTTGGTAAAGTTGCTGATGCAATTCCTTCTGCCCTTTACGGCAAAGAGGACTTGACCATCTACGTTCCACAAAACGTAGCAAAGGCTTATGTCCGCGCTCTTGGTGGATTCGGGACTTCTGGTCTAGGTGCAAATGGTGTTGACAACAAAGGCACAATGTGGTACGGCAACGGAGACTTGTACTTTGATGGCATCCGCGTTGCTATGGCAAACGGTCTTCCTTCAAACAAGATGGTTGCTGCTGAATCTTCAAACCTATTCTTCGGAACAGGCTTGGCTGATGAGCGTAACGAAGTTCGTGTACTTGACATGGCTGATCTTGACGGAAGTGCCAATGTCCGTGTTATCCTTCGCTTCTTCGCAGGTGTTCAGTACGGCATCGGAGCAGACGTAGTCCTTTACTCTTAAATCGAGTTAATGTAAATCAAGAGGGGGCTTGGGCTATGTCCTCGCCCTCTTTTTTAATTCTAATAAAACAAAGAAACAATGGCTTGTGATTTAACAAAAGGCAGGGCGGTACCCTGTAAAGACGTAGTAGGTGGCATTTATGCCGTGTACTTTGTAGACTTCGGTGACTTGGGTACGGTAACCCTCACCAACGATGAGATTACCAACATTAGCGGTACTTTCTCTGCTTACCAATACTTGGTAAAAGGTAACTCATCTTTTGAGCAGACCTTTAACTCAAGCCGTGAGAATGGTACTACCTTCTTCACCCAGACTTTGAGCCTTACGTTGACCAAACTCACAAAGGAGGACAACAAAGAATTGAAGCTGCTTGCTTATGGTCGGCCTTATGTTGTGGTGCAAGACTACAACGGCAACGCCTTTATGATGGGTCTGAACTACGGAGCTGAAGTAACGGGTGGAACGATTGTAACGGGTGCTGCAATGGGTGATCTATCTGGTTACACTTTGACAATGGAGGCACAGGAGCAACTTCCTGCTAACTTCATCGCAGGTGCTACCGTTGCCAATCCATTCGCAGGACTTGCAGGTGCTACTGATACGATTGTTGTAGGTTCAAATTCGTAACCTACCGCAAGGTGAAATAGTTGAAGGGGCGCAAGCCCCTTTTCTATTTTCAAACAAATCCAAACTAAAAGGTTATTTATTTAAGATGCACATTCTTCAAGTATCAGCCTCGCCACAAGCCATTGTAATCATACCACGCACGTTCCCTGCGAGTGTTACGATTGCGCTGATTGATGAATCAACAAACACCACCGCAACACCTGCGGTCACGGCTGCCTCTGCTAATGGTTTCATGACCCTTACAGGCACGTTTAGCCTTGTCAACAATAGATTCTATGGCTTGAATGTATTTGCATCGGGAAATCTAATATACAGAGACAGGGTCTTTGTAACTTCGCAAACAGATTTCGACAAATTTACGGTGAATCAAAATGTTTACACCGAAGAAACAAGTTACAACAATGAGTACATCATCATCTAAAGTCCACGTTGTGAACTTCAGTTCTTACACCACACCTGTCGTTAAAGAGGTGCAGGGTAAGGACTTCGTAGAATACGGGGACAACAACGACTACTTCGGCTATTTAATTGACCGCTACAACGGATCACCCACAAACAACGCTATCCTCAACTCGTTGATGGATTTGACCTTTGGCAAGGGACTAGATGCAACGGACTCGGCAAAGAAGCCGAGCGAGTACGCAGCGATGCGTGGCTTGTTCACCAAGTCCTGCTTGCAGAAGGTTGTTGCTGACTATGTGATGATGGGGCAATGCTCTTTGCAGGTTGTGTACTCACAAGACCACAACACCATCGTAGAGGTGCAGCACATCCCCGTTGAGACGTTGAGAGCAGCCAGAGCAAACGAAGATGGCGAGATTGAAGCTTACTACTACGCAAAGGATTGGCTTGCGGTAAGCAGCAGAAAAGAGACACCTGTTCGCATCCCTGCATTTGGAAAGAGCAACGAAGGTTTGGAGATTCTATACATCAAGCCATACCGAGCAGGATTCTACTACTACTCCCCTGTGGACTATCAAGGTGGATTGCCATACGCAGAACTTGAGGAGGAGATTGCCAACTACCACATCAACAACATTCAGAACGGCCTTGCGCCTTCGATGCTTATCAACTTCAACAACGGAGTACCGAGCGAAGAAGAACGCAGAAGCATTGAGCAGCAGATTGCCACGAAGTTTAGCGGTAGTTCAAACTCGGGCAAGTTTATCCTTGCGTTCAACGATAACAAAGACCTTGCTGCAACGGTTGACCCCGTGCAACTTTCAGATGCTGCGGAGCAGTACCAATTCTTGAGCCAAGAGGCAACGCAGAAGATAATGGTTTCGCATCGTATTGTCAGTCCTATGCTATTGGGCATCAAAGACAATTCGGGACTTGGCAATAACGCTGATGAGCTGAAGACCGCTTCTACGCTTTTGGATAACCTTGTTATTCGCCCCAAGCAGGAGATTATCATTGACGGCATAGATATGATTCTTGCATACAACGACATCAGCCTCAATCTTTATTTCAAGACCCTTCAGCCTTTGGAGTTCACCGAAGACGTAGTAACGCCTATGGATATGGAGACTCGTGAGGAGGAGACGGGCGTGAAGCTATCAAGCCAAGAGCCGACTGATGAGCATTTTGAATCCGTATTCACGGAGTTGGAGCAGTTAGGCGAGGTCATCAACGAAGATGAGTGGGAGCTTGTAGATGAGCGCCCCGTTGACTATGAAGCGGAAGCCGCATTGAGCAAGTACGCATTCGCATCAACAGGCAGCGCATTCCCTAACGCCAAGAGCAGCCAAGACGGAGTAACCGAAGAAGGCAAGAGGTACAAGGTGCGCTATGCTTATGCTCCTGAAACTACCAAGACCAATAGCCGTGAGTTCTGCAAGAAGATGGTATCAGCAGGCAAGGTCTACCGCAAAGAGGATGTGCTTCGTATGAGCAGCCAAGCGGTAAACGCAGGCTTTGGTGAGGGTGGCTCATCCACCTATTCAATATGGCTCTACAAGGGCGGAGCAAGATGCCATCACTTTTGGATGCGTAAGACGTATTTAGCCAAAGGTGCAGGCGTAACTCCCGATGTAGGCAACCCGAATGCAGAGGTGAGTGTAAACAAGGCAAAGAGCGAAGGTGTGCCATTGAAGGCAAACCCAAAGGATGTGGCTCGCCCTCCGATGGATATGGATTATAGTGGCTTCACTCCCGAATATGCAAAAGCAAGAGGCATTCCTAAAACCCCAACACATCGCTCATAATGGCAACGGCATTATTTATTAAGAGAGAGGACTTGGTTCGCAACACCGCAATAGGCGGTAACGTGGACACGGACAAGTTCATTCAGTTCATTAAGATAGCGCAGGAGATACACCTGCAAAACTACACAGGCACGAAGTTGTATGACAAGATAAGTGCTGACATCATCGCAAACACTTTGGCGAATCCTTACTTGGCTCTTGTAAACGACTACCTTCAGCCGATGTTGATTCACTACGCAATGGTGGAGTACTTGCCTTTTGCTGCGTACACCATCGGCAACGGTGGGGTGTTCAAGCACAACTCCGAGAATAGCACTACCGCAGAAAAGATTGAGGTTGACTATTTGGTAGGCAAGGCACGGGATTTGGCAAAGTACTACACCGACAGGTTCATCACATATATGAGCTACAACCAAGCCTCATTCCCAGAATACAACGCTAACAACAACGCTGACGTTTACCCAGATACTGACTCTAACTTCAGCTCTTGGGTGTTATGAGTGGTAAGAAACAGACCTACACTCCGAAGCGTAGCAACATTGTGAAGTTAAAGAGTTATTTAGACAATGGGAGTTCAAGGCGATTGGGGACAAGGAGCAGCAAACAATGACATCTATTGGGGTCAAGCAGCAGCAACGAATAGTATCTCTTGGGGTATGGTTCAGCCATTGTCTTATGGTCATCCTACTACAAACTTATACGGCAACAACGAGCAAGGTGCTTGGCAGTTGATAGAAGAAATTTGGAATACTTGGTCAACAACTTGGAATAATTAGAAATGGGAACAACATTAACGGGGACTACCCCACAGGACACCTACGATAGCCTTATTAAGGTTACGGATAACGGGCCGTTAAGCGGTACGGCTAAATACCTATCTGATGGCTTGGGCAATGATTCGGTTCTTGCTCTTTCTACGGCTGCGGTAGGCGTTGGTACGACTTC
>Ga0208975_1000238_pt1 | contig 29770 bp, 49 predicted proteins | sample GreLakmeER78MSRF_FD_187700 | JGI IMG/M metagenome (GOLD analysis project Ga0208975, IMG submission 187700) | Freshwater lentic microbial communities from great Laurentian Lakes, MI, USA - Great Lakes metaG ER78MSRF (SPAdes) | ecosystem: Environmental > Aquatic > Freshwater > Lake | place: Great...
GCCTTCCGTTGAGCGACTGTTTGTCGAATCACCCCACCCCCTGGGGGGGGGGTCAGGTAGGCCATCGCTCAAAAGGGCTGTTTTTAAGGCTTTTTTGCGTGTTTCGCGTTGGAATAGCGTGTTTTTAGCCTGCTTTTGCGGTGTTTTCTGCGGAGATCTGACGATCTAGCTCGCGACGCATGGCCTCCGGTCTTTCGGCCTTTGCTCGAGCTCTGAGCGTCTGATCGTCGCACTCCATACGCTTGAAACTAGCCCCGAGCCTGCGATAGATCGCGACGTCCTTCTCTGCCGGGTAGGCGTGGATGATCCAGACGTCGAACGACCCGCGGCGATGAAGGCGGGCCGCCTCGTCGATCGCATGCCATCGAGCAGCGCGGGCGATGTCTCGGACATGCTGCGGGTAGTCGTGATGCTCCGTCCCCTCTGCGGCCAGGGCGAGCGCGAGCCTGTCCATGTCGACGACGACATCGGACGCGGCCGCATGCTGGCGGACATACCAGCTCTTGCCGCTGCAGATGTGGCCGGTCACGACATGGATCAAAGGACGCCCCTCCGTCGCTGCTCGCCCCTCGTCTTCCGGCCATGATCAGACAGGCAGAGCGTCTGTAGGTTCTCCAGGGCGTCCGTCCCGCCCTCCTCGAGCGGGACTATATGATCGACCTGGGCGTCGGCCCCGGCCAGGACGCGGCGGCATACGCGGCATGTGTAGGCGTCGCGGACGAGGACGGCCCGGCGGCGGGTCTTCCACTCCGCGGAGACGTAGTGGGCTCGCTCTTTGGTTTGGTGACGCTTCAGCCGTGGAGGGCGGAAGGCCTTGATCGCGTCGGGCATACCCTCGAGTCTAGAAGGGCAGGGGGTCGCCGATGAAGTTGGCCGGATGTTCGCTCAATAGCGCAACAGATTCAACAATTCGTAAGGAATTGCGCTGCGGATTTCTTCCAGTTCGCGGCGTGCGTCGGTCGGCTCGCCGTGCTTGAGCCTGCCGCGACAGTGCTGGTCGATCTGCTCCAGTGCAATCAGCGCATCCCGGCCCGCGAGCGCCCAGCGGTGGGCCTGCTCGTCGGCTGGGTCGCTCAGGTCGAATCGTAGCGTGGCGATTGGCATCTATAGCGAAGTTACTACGGTTTATCGGCCACGTTGTAGTCGAACGCCACTTCCTCCACGCCGTCCACATCCACGAACAGGCGTCCCTCACTGACCGAAAGCGTCCCGTCTTGCGTGGCGACCGCGACCAGCGCCGCTCGCAGCCGCTCGGCCACGAGGTGAGCGTTCGCCAGTTCGGCAGCGAGGCGGTGAATCATGCACCGCTCATGACGAGGCCAGAGGTGGCAATCGTCGGAGTGGGTGCCGATGCGATCCTCCTGCTGGGATCGCCACAGTCGGTAGTCGGTGAGGATGTCGGGCATTTTCTCGTTTCCAGAATCGGGAAAGCGTTACAAATCCTATGCTCTTTTTCTTACAGGACGAGGTTTCCGCTGCCGGAAACTGCCCGTGATACTACGCGGCGATACTAGGCCGTCTTCTGGTGCAAGAGCGTCACGACGCGATCTAGTTGGGATAGCGCAGCACTAGGCGACCGGCTCTACCGGCACCGCATCAGTTGCTGGCAGTTTCTCCACCCATTCGCAGTATGCGTGCCAGTAGCACCCTTCACCGCAGTCGGTGAGCAGGTCGGCACCCACCAGCATGGTGCCGCCTGTGCCGGTCACCGGCACGATCTGCCGGTCAGTGCGGGCCGCGTTGAGGGTGGCCAGTTCGTCTAGGTGGGCGTAAGCGTCTAACCAGTTCATGCCTTCCTCCCGAGCGCCCGAAGAAGCGTATCCCAGATGCCGTAGTAGGCGAGCGACTGAGCCCCAGAGAGATTTTCGCCCATCGTGTAGCCGCCGAGTCTGGCATTCATATGGCTGCTGAACGTGCCGCTGGCTTGCGCCTCAGCAAACACAGAGATTCCGGTCGTTACGGTTCCAGAGTTACGTCCCACCCCAGCGGTGCCAGATGTCACGCCGTTGGTGTAACACAGGGCCGTTGAACCGCCGTCGCCATGCGTGCCAATAACAAAATCGCCAGCCGCATGAACCGGGCTGCCAGAAGAACCTCCCGCCCCGCTGGCTTCGTTGTAGGACGTGAGGCTGTAAATTGTGACCGGGCTGGCGCTTGCCAGACGAAACAGACCAGAAAAGCCTGTGGCCCCCGTGCCGCCCAAGTAACAGCGAAACGTCGATGTTCCTAGGGTGTGAACGTAGCAACCAAGGTGCCTAGCGTTAGAGAAGTTGAGCGGCAACCCCGTGCGCAGTCGCTTGGTGCTGCCGTTTCCGATCAGCCCGCTCGTTGCAACATAGTCGCCGCTCACGAAGTTGTCGTTGGTGTCGGTGGCGTTCCCTTGCAGTCCCAGTGCCGTATTGCTCCGGTAGAGAGGGACCACAGCCGCCGAAAGGTTGTCGCCCGCCATCGGATTCACCCGCCACATGAGCGACCGCAGGCCGTTGGCGTCAATTGATCGGCAGAATCTATCGACCGCCTGCACGGTTGCCGTGCTGACAGTGCCGCCATTGGCGACCACACGCGAGCGCCAGTCGGCCGCTTCCGGGTGGAAGCCAGCGGCTCGCGGGCGTAGGAGGCGGGGGCTCATTGCCATGTGAATTGCGCTCTTGGGGTGATATTGCGTCGTCAGACGACACGCCAAAGGGACGACGTCGCGTCATAGACGACCAGGGCCGCGCCGCCGTTGGCGTCGAGGACGTAATCGCCCGCCCACGGGACGCTCATCCGATTGGCGGCCGTCGAGCTCGTCGACGCATGCTTCAGCGTGATGGCAAAACTGCCGACGTTCACCAGGAGCTTCGCCTCGCCACTGACGCCGGCAACAATGCCGGTGATGTTGACGGCCGAGCTCGAGCTCATGCGGTGGATGTCGCCGGTCAAGCCGGCGTAGTCGTTCGCAGACGCCGAGAGCTGGGTCGGGCTGACGGTGACGTTCTTCCTGGGGTCAGTCGCCAGCGATGTGCCATCGGAAAAAGTCAGCCCCGAGGCGGACAAACTCAGCGGCGAGTCGACGTAGATCGTTTGGGTCGTGCCGCCGTAGACGTTCTTCAGCCGGCCGCCCTGCCAGTTGAGCTCGTAGCCGACGGCACAGATGAGGCTTATGCCGTTCACCCCGCCGGTCGAGTTGTCGAACGAGCCGACGACCACTTGGGTGTAGTTGGGCAGCGTGAGGCTGTTGAAGGTGACGTTGTCCGTCGTGTCGAGCGACTGATCCGCAGCGAGCGCGGCGATGTCGCCGAGCGTCACCTTCTCTGTGGTCGTCCCGGCCGCATTGGTCGCGGCGACGATCGCCGTCGAGCTCGCAGTCCCAGCCGGGAGGGCGGAAATCTTTACGTCCATGATCAGCTCTGCTCCAGTCGGATGGGTGTCGAGGATTCCGTCGTCAGGATATTCCCGTTCTCGGCGAGGATTCGGTAGGTAACGACCGGCGGAGTCTGCCCGCCACGCTTGAGGCGCTTACGCGGCAGACTGAGGATTCGCAGATTGCGTATCCGTCCGATCTGGCTAGGTACTGGCATAAGAGCCTCGAGGCGCAGCGGTGGCGACGCTGTGAGATTAGGGGGAGTCGATAGGGCCGCTGAAGTTTGTCCGCCGCTCTTGCTCCTCTTCGGGCGTCCAGCGCGAGCGGACCTCCGCTGCCCGCTCCGCGATCTGGGCCTCGGTGGGATCGACCTCGAGCCGCTTCCCAGGCCGCCGCCGGCCACGGCCGACCCTGACGTCTGCCATCTCGGCCCTGAGTTTGCTGTCGAGCAGCTGCCGCGTGATGCCGACCCGCTCCGCGGCTTCGCACCTCGTGCAGCCGTCCTCGAGGAGGTAGGTCCGCAGGAGCCGCTCCTGCTCCGGCGTGATCGACTTGGGACGGAACCTGGACAGCTTCATCAGAGCCTCCGGACCGTCACGATCGTCCGGGCCTGCTCGCCACGATCGGCGTAACGCTTGCGGCAGCGGCCGTCGACGACCTGGTCGTCGTCACGCCAGACGCCCCCGGAGTCGGTGATCGCGTCGGCGATCCCCTTCGCCAAGTTGTCGAAGTCGCATTTCGGCGGGATCGCCGGAGCCCCCTTGGCGAGGCCCGTCTTTGTGAGGTGACTAGGGGGCCGCCCGAATATGCACTCGATGTCCAGGGCGATCGGCCCCTCCTGCGGCTGCCAGCCGGCCCCCTTGGCGATCAGGGCGATCGCCTGCCGGTAGGCGTGGATCGGATGTCGGGCCGCGATGTAGGCGCGGGCGAACCCGCCCCGGCTGGAGACCTTGTGGCGGGGCTGCGGGACCGGCTGCCCGTTGACGGTGAAGGTGATCGAGTCGGCCATAGTCGCCTCCCTGCGACCCTCCGACGTTATCCCACTGGCAGCCCGGGTCTATGCTCCGAGCCCTACTGGACGCGGCCCAGGTGCCTCGAGCGGGCCTCGATCTCGGCCCAGTCACAGTCCCCCGCGTAGACGCAACAGACGAGGTCCGTCCCGTGACGCTCGTCGAGGGCCTCGGCCAGCGCCGCCAGCCGGACCAGGGAGGCTTTGCGTGGCACTCCCTCGAAGGCCGCCCGGAGGTAGCTCTGCTCGAGCTGGAGCGCCGTGTCGATCCAGAGCTTGAGCGGGATGTCGGGCTCGTCGGCGGAGAGGAAGTATTTCCCCGCCAGTTCCGCGAGCTGCTCCTTCGTGATCGTCGCCTTGCGTACCATGCCGCCGATTCTCGATCGGCCGGTCCCCCCGCTGAAGTCTCCTAGGATGCCTCCTGCGCGAGTTTCTCTGCCCAGGCTCTCCGAGTAGCCTCGAGCCGCGCAGCGTCGTCAGAGTCCCACACGCGAGGCGGAGGACGGTCGTCCGGCCGCTGGCCTACTCCGGCCCGCTGCTCGCGCGGGTTGTCGAACTGCCCGCCGAGGACCTTGTCGACGAAGCCTTCGGCCACCAGCTGCGGTAGCGTGACGGGATCCCGGAAGTATCGACAGCGCGGCAGGGCCTCGATCGCCGCCAGGGCCTTGGCGAACCAGCCATCCTCCCCGAGGCGGTCGGCGACCCGGTCGGGCGGGTCGGGGAGTTTCCACGGGCGACCGGTGCCGGCGGCCCAGGCCTTCCGCAGCGTCTCCCAGCCTGCCGGCTCCTGGTTCCCAGGCGCAGCACTCCCGGGGGAAGAAGAAGAATTTCTATCTCCTCTATCTCCTCTCTCTAGGGCGCGCGCCGACTCCTTCGGGGGCGCTGTGCGCCCCCGCTGGGGGCGCGTGCTCGCGGAGGCCTTGTCGACCTCGTGCCGGACTTGCGTTAAAGCCCGTGACTTGGCGGACTTAGAGAACCGACGCTCCCATCCGGGGATCGCCACAGTTCCGTTGTCCGCGTCAATCGAGAGCCAGCCTACATCCTGCACGGCAAACCAGAAGGCCTCATCGCCGCCGCAGACCCTCGCCAGGAGCCGAACCGACATCCTGGCAGAGCCGTCGGAGGAGTTTAGGGACGACCAGCCCCAGAGCATCACGAGCCGGCCGACGACCTGATCGGCCGGCAGGCCGGTCCGGTCGACGAGCTCGAGGACCTCCGGCTTTTGGGGTAGGCATACGTCATACGGGATCCATTCACCGGCCATAGGTTGCCTCCTTGCGCTTCCAAACCGTCTCCGGCCGCCCGCTCGCGGACAGCCGCTTTAGTCCCGTCGCCTCGACCAGCCCGGCCCGACGTAGCCCAGCCATCCGGCGGGCGACCCGCTGCTCAGACATCCCGGCCCGGTCGGCGATCTCGTCCTTCGATCCGGGGCCGACGACCAGGGCGTCGAGGATCCTCCGCTCGTGATCCGCGATCACCCCGCCGGCCATGCTGGCGGCGGTCTTCGAGGTCTCCGGGTCAGCCCGGCGGGCTTGCCAGAGCGGTAGGTCCGCGAGGCTCTCCGAGTAGTAATCGCTCATGCTCTCCTCCTTTTGTGTTGGCCGCGTGTCGTGCGGCATCCGGCCGTCGCCCGGTGGAAGGCTTTCCCGTCGACGAGCTGCTCGCGATATGTCGCCTCCTCGAGCAGGGCGGCCGATTCGGCCCGAAGGCCGGCCCACGGCGGGGCGCGGACGTCAGGCGTAGAGTCGATCCCTCCTGATGTCCGAGAATCCCTGCCGGAGCCGGAGCTCATCGTCCGACCAGCCGGCCCGGATCCGTTCGCACATCTCGGCTATCTCCGACTCGGTCGGGTCCGGCCGGCGACGGTTGTCGCCCCGGCCGGTGATGCCGTAGTCCTCCTGCTGGGCCTGGGGGGCCTGCAGGAAATCAAATAACAGTTGGCTAGCCGTCAGCGTCGCATCCATGCGAGAGCCTCCTAGAAGGGGATGTCGTCCGGGGCCGCGACCGCCGCGGCCGTCTTCTTCGCCGCCGGCTTTCGAGCCGGGGCCTCGGCCGCCGTCCTGTCGGCCGAGAACTTCTCGACGTTGACGAAGGTCCTGGTGTCGGCGACCTTGTGCCAGATCGTCGCCCGGACGGTCTTCCCCTCGAGGTCCTCCGGCGAGAGCGAGATCTTCCCGCCGACGTCCAGGCCGAGGGCCTTCGCGAGACTGGCTGCGAGCCTCGCCCCCTTCGCCCCCTTCGGGATGTCCAGGAAAACAAACTGATAGGAGCCGTTTAAGGCCGACAGGCGGAGCATCAAAAACTCCCCCTCCTTGAACTTGTGCGGCCCCTCTGTTACCGACCGGATCTCGAAGGCGTGCTCACCCTCAGGAACCAGTTCCCGTTCCACTCGCGCCGGTTCCTCCGGCATCTCGTCCATCATCCAATCCATCTTTGACTCCCTTCGTGGTTACTGTCGTTCTCTTCCGCCGCATTCGTTTCTGTAGCTCTGTCCAGTCGTCTTGAATCCCCGCCTCGTATTCCATGAATTCAAGCCAGCTGCGATTCGCTGGCGACGGTGGGACCTCGTTAGGCATTCGCCGCCTCCGGCTCGATCACCTCGTGACGGGCCGCGATGCCGGAGGCCAGCGCCTCCGCCTGCTCGGCGGTGAGCTGCCCTTCGCTGGCGAGGACGTCGATCCTGTCGGCGATCTTCCCGAGGGTCCGGACGTCGCTCGCGGTCGCGATGTAGTCCATGACCTGGTCGAAGAGCGGCTGCGGAGGCTCGACCTCCCGAGGCGGGACCGCTCGCCGCTCGACCTTCGCCACCTCCGGGACGGCCCCGGAGGACAGCCAGTCCCGCAGCTGCTTCCCGAGCTCCTCGCCGGCCTCGCGGACGATCGCGTCCTTTAAGAAGATCGCCCGCGACTTCGTGACGACGAGCTCATGCTCCGCGTTGACGTCGCCGACGACGTCGAACTCAAACTCCATGCCCTCCCGCTGCACGGGCTGCATGCCGATTTTCTTGACCGACGTTTTCCCGGTCCGCTCGTCCTTCTCGACGACGTACTCCGTTTTCGATCGCATCGTCGCGATGATGTGCATGGACGAGCCGAGCATGCCGTCCCGGAGTTGGTTATGGAGCGGGGTCGCCTTTCCCCAAGCGTCGATCCCGCCGCCGCCCCGCTTCTTCGTGGCGTCGACAAACTCCAGGATCCCACCCTTGCCGGCCCAGGCATGCGACAGGCTGTCGATGATCAAGACATCGACGCCCGCCTTCTCGGCCTCGCGGAGCCCCTCGAGGAATCGGTCGACCTCGTAGGAGTCCAACTCCATAACGTCGAACTCCAGGCCCCGCTCGCCCGCGTACAGGCTTGCCGACCCGCGCTCGGTGTCGATCACCGCCACGCGGCCGCTGTCGCCGGCCAGACCGCGGGCGATCCGCAGGGCCGTCATGGTCTTCCCGCTGCCGGCCGGGCCGATGAGCCCTAGTCGGAGTTTGCTCGCCGCCTTCGTCGCCTTTTTGAATCCGGTCATACTTCCGTCTCCTCGTTAAATGGGCCGCTCGCCGATCCATCGGTCTGCGGCTGGTGGTCACATCCCTGCCCGGCCGGCATCCGCCGGCATCCTCGGCGAGGGCATCCGCTGCCCCCGTCGTCTTCCTTGTCGATCGCCGCCAGGGTCGCGAGGTAGGCCGCGGCCCCGGAGAGAAACAAAATCGCCGCCATCTCGAGAGCGTCCCTCATATGGGCATCTCCTCCGCGGTGAGGTAGACGCGGGCCGCGCCGACGCTCTCTCGAGCGCGGAGGACGACGGCCGAGTCGATCTCGTAATTCCGCGGACCGATGTGCCGCATGCTGTCGAGCAGGCGGGCTGAGTCGCGGATCGCCCCCAGTAGGCGGGCGAGATGAAACGCCCGCGACTGGTGCCGGTCGGTGCCGGTATGGTCGAGTCGATGATGTGCATTCCTGGGCATGCCGCAGCCTCCTTGCTGGGGTAGAAACTAGAAGGTGTCGAGGTCCGAAGTCGGGACGACGATCCACGCCCCGGCGATCTCGACCGACAGCCGCCGCTCGTCGCAGGAGAGGACGTATCCGCTCCACCGCTTGCCGGCCGTCGTTCCGTTGACCCAGTCGCCGACCGCCGGCAGGGCGGGGCCGCCGCCGTAGGTCTCAGCCATGCCGGCGGCCGCTGCGGTGTATTCGTTTTCGTGGGCATCCATGCCATCCTCCATTTGCGATGTAGTTAGAACTCTGGCGGGAGGTTCTAGGGATGTGGTTAGAACCTGTCAACAGGAAAAACCCTGGCGACCCATTGCACAGCCTCGGCCGCGAAAAACACGGCCCGCGCTAGCTGCGAATCGGTCCCGAGCTCCTGGCCGAGACGCACGAGAACCAGCGCCCGAATCATCCCGTCCCAGTCGATCTTCATCCCCGCCTCCTGTTCTAGTGATGTGGCTAGAACTCTATCGGAAGAGGCCGGGAGAGGTCTTGACCAAATCCGTCAGGAGGCCCGACGTTTCCGCGGGCGGCCGGTGGAGGGCTTCTCTTTGGCCTTCCGCTTCACCTCGTCCATGTCGTAGACGAGCGCCCGGTCGTGAAGGTGTCCACACCAGAGGTCCCCGGCCAGGGCGAGTTGGCGGATCCTGCCCATCGTGCAACCGAAGATGTCGGCCGCCTCGCGGGTCGAGATATAGGTCTTCTTCGGGTCTGGTTTGAACGGCATCCGCATTGCCTCCGAGCCTATCAACGGCCGGCGGCGATTCAATCGCCCCAGGCCGTTTGCCTTTCGACATCCTGCCGCCTAGTGTTCGCTAGGCGGAATACACCCCGCTGGGCTCGAACCAGCAACCTTCGGTTCCGTAGACCGATGCTGTACGCGAACCCGGCCAACGGTGCCGAGTGCCGGACTTTCCGGTTATTCCCACGAGTTGAAAAACGGATTTCCCTCTGTCTAGTGGGGGCAAGATCCGCCGCTGGCAAGGCTGCCAACGGGGGAGTCGGACGGAGGCTCGCAGGCTGCGAGTTGCCGGCCAATACCTCGGTCGGCAGATATGTACAAACGATCCGGCCCGGCGACTCTTGGGGCCTACGTCTCCCAATACGCTCTTTATCACGACATCCGGCCGGAGACGCTCCGGCAGTATGAGATCTCCGTAGCCCTGTTCGAGCGCTGGGCCGGTGGGCCGGTCCCACTCGAGCAGCTCGACGCTGCGAGCGTCTCCTCCTGGCTGCGGGACTACCAGGCGAGCGGCCGCGCCCCGAACACGGTCCGCTCGAAACGGAACCATGTCGTGATCATGTGGCGGGCCGCCTCCGACGACGGGCTCTGCGATCTGCCGGCGAGGCGTGTCCGCCCCGTCCGCTGCCCGTGGATCCCGCCGGTCGCCTGGACCCGCGAGGAGGTCGAGCAGCTGCTCGCCGCCTGCTCGAAGCTGAAGCGCTGGCATACCTCCGGGATCCGCCGGTCGGAATGGTGGGCGCTGGCGATCCGGGTCGCCTGGGACGCGGGCCTCCGCTGGGAGGATCAAGTCGCCCGCCTCCGGATCGATCAGGTGAGGCCAGACGGGACGATCGCCTTCGGTCAGTCGAAGACGGGCCGCGTCGTCGTCCCCCAGTTGTCCGCAGCCACGCTCGAGGCCCTGGCAGCCTCCCTGGCGGGCGGTCGCCGGGAATTGGTAACGCCCTGGGACTGCAGCCACGAGACCTTTACGCGGCAATTCCGGAGGCTGGTAGCCCTGGCCGGCATCCGGGCCGGAAGCTGGAAGTTTATAAGGCGCTCGAGCGCGACCGACTGCGAGGTCCAGAGGGAGGGCTCGGCGACTGAACATCTCGGACATCGGCCGGGATCGCCGATCGCCAGGATCTCCTACATCGATCCGGCAATCGTCGCCGGCAGTAGGAGCCGCGTTGTCCCTCGTTCGCTTCACGCCCCCCCCCCCCCCCCGGGGGGGTCTTTCGGATAGGGAGGGCGGGGTAAGGGCGGGCTAGGCTTCGCATTCCGCGAGGCAGGAGGCGTAGCCCGCCAAGTCGATCGGCGTATCGGCAGATTTTGCCGGGCCGCGGTGGCGGGCGAGCTTGTCGATAATCATGATCTGCGCCCAGTCCGCCTCCGTCAGCGGCTCTTTCAGTTTGTCGGCTAGCAGCCCGTTCAACATCTGGACAGTTCTCGCGAAGTGTTCGCGAGGCGGGCCGTATGTTTCCCTGCGGCTGCGGACAACGTCGAGGGCCTCGACGAGCATCTTCTCGGCCGGGGTCTCGGCGGTTTGCATAAATGCCATCCCTTGCTCCTGGAGAGTCCGAACCATGCGGACGAGGTGAACGACGAACAAGGCTAACCGGCCAGACGTTCCCGTCCATGCTCCAGAAAAAACACGCGCCCGCTGCTCGGCCTCGACGAGCTCCTCGTCGGTGAGCCAGTGAATGTTCACGACGTCCGGACCGTTCCGTCTGAACTGATCCGCATATTCTCGACGCCGAACTCGCCGCCCTTGGAGATGTCGACCGTCGCGAACCCCCAGTTCCAACGGTTCACGCGGGCATACTCTGGATTCATGTCGCACAAGCAGCCCTGCGACCAGCAGAAAACCTCCTCGTGCCACAGGTTGCTCTCGGCGTGGCCGCTGGTGCGGTGGCCGTGGCCGACGAGGATCGTCGAGAGCGTCCGCAGGAAGGCCCCGCGGGCCATGTTGACGGGATTCGTCAGCCCCTTGGGTAGCTCGTGACCGTGGAGGATCGGCAGGCGGCCGGCCATGATCGGCCGCTGGTCCTCGACGAGGTCGATGTCGAGCTCGTCCAGTTTGAACCAGTTACGGAGGCCCATCTCCGGCTCGTCCGAGATCTCCGGGGCATGTTGCCAGAGCCAATGAATCCAGCGCTCCTCGTGATTCCCTAACTTGGCGACGATCGGGATCTTCGGGAATTCCTGCCGCAGCCAGCGGAGCAGCTGCCGCACCTGTCCGACCTCGCCCTTAAAGTTGCGCTGGCTGGGATCCTTGACCCATCGAGAGATCGCGTAGAAGTCGGCGAAGTCACCATTGAGCAGGAGGGCCGCCGGCTTGCGCCGCTTTAGGTACGCGACCGCGGCAGAGAGAGCGACATCGGAATGGTATGGAACATGGATGTCAGACAACACGCCGACGAGCCCCTCGACCTCGAGCTCGTAAGGCGTCCAGGGCTTCGCCTGGGAGGCGGGCATCTCGACGCCCTGGCCTGGGGCGCGGGCCGGGCGGGCCGCGAACCTGGAGCCGGGAGTGCTCTTGGCTATCGCCCCCTGCTGTCCCATCAGGTAGCGGATCCGACTGCGGGCTGATTCGACCGTGATCGCCCCGTTGGCCTTGTCGACCAGCTTCTTTGCGAGGCTCCGGGCCGGGGCGTCCGGGTAGCGCCGGACAATCGACCGGGCCATCTTCGCGATCTCGTCGAGGGGGGGCGGCATCCTTGCCTCCTTGTGGGATTAGTTACTCAGCCTTTAATGGTGGCCGAGGCCTCGCCCGGTTCAATCCGGCCGATGCCCAGCCACTCCCGCCCGATCGCGTTTAGCGTGGCCTGTCGCCCCTGGCAGCCGCAGTCCTTCACGCCGACCGCAGACGCCACGGCCTGCGCCCGCTCCTTCGTGATGCCGACGGCAGCCAGCCCATCGGCGACGAGGTCGCCCAGGCCGCGAGGGCCACGGCAGACGGCAGTAGGGGGCTTTGCGGCCGTCGAGCGGACGAACCGCCCGCAGACCGTGCAGCGGTAGCCATCGTCGGCAGGGGCGAACGTACAGGCGTTCATGAAATCGACGCCGTGATGTCGCCGCTGCCGAAATCCATAAACACTGCATATGGGTTGGGAGTGTAGGCAACGCAATACGTTCCGCAGGCGGAGTCGATCCCAAACGGGATGCCTCTCCCGGTAAACATCTTGTAAGACTTCTGGAGTAACGCGGATGGGCAATGGTCGGCAGTCACGCGGACGTAGACCTCCTCGCGGTATGAGTCGACTTCTTCGCATTCCCCGAATATCTCATCCGCATGTCCAAATCCATTCCCCAAGGCGATGCTCAGTTTCCAGCCGGTTCCGCTCATCTTGTATTCCTCGCCGCCATTCGTGACGGTCACGCCAGTGATCTGCCCAAACGTCGCAGACCCGACGGTCGCATCGACGGTAGCCGTCGCCGTTGCGTCTCTTCCGATGTTGCTGGTGATTGTCACAGTCGGAGTATCTACCTCGGCCGTGCCGGTCGAGGTAGATATGAAATATGCCCCGCCGCCGTACTCAACAACAACGGACGTAATCACGCCGGTCGATTTGAAATACTCGCCGCCCCAGCCGATCGACACTGACTCGATCACCCCGGTCGAGCGGTAATATGAACCGCCGCTGTAGATCGTCACGGCCGTGATCGCACCACTTCCGTTTACGGTGTCTACGATTGCGTATCCGCCGGACTCCTCGGTGTCGCCGGTCGCCAGCGCGATAGAATCACCAGCCGCGTAGCCGCTGCCGCCGCTGGTGATCGTCAGGCCGCTGACGGTCCAGCTCGTGCCGGAGGCCGTGAGCGTCACTGCAAGGACCGCCCCCGTCCCGGCGCTGGGGGCCGGAACCGACGCGGTTACGGTCGGCTCCTCGCGGCCGACGGCGATCGTCGCCGAGGCTCCGTAGACAGCCACGCCGTCAGTCACGGTGAACGTGACTTCTGATCCGTCGGTGTAGCCCGCGCCGCCGCTGGTGACGTTGACGGCCGAGACGCCCCAAACGTCGAGCCCATTCCAGTCTGTCGACTGCGTGAGTGTGACGGACAGGCTCGCGCCGCTCCCGGCGGATGCCGATGCAGTGACGGTAGGAGTCGTCCGGCCGGTGATCATGTACCCATAGGCAGGGTCTTGGGTCGTCGCCCCCGCCTCTGGCGTGAAGACGACAGACTCCGTTCCGGTGTATCCGGTGCCGCCGTTGGTAACTGCTACGGACGTAACTGCCCATGTGGCAGCTTCGCCGGTGCCGGTCTGCGTGAGAGTCGCCTCCAGGACTGCGCCGGTGCCAGTGCTCGCCGAGAGCGTAACCGCCATGTCCGGCTCCGTTCGCGTGAATATTTCGCGGGCGTAGCCCTCGCCGGGATTCGTGACCGTGATTGATGTGACAGCGCCGCCGCCTACGGTCGCCTCTGCTTCAGCACCGAAACTTCCCCAAGAAGGGCCAGATATGACTACGTTTGTCCCAAGGCCCGCCGGGGATATAGAGACTGTTACAAGCGCGTTTGGGTCAATGCCCCCCCCGCAATCAACAGTATTTACTTGCCCAGAAAAACCGCCTGCAATTGGAAATGCGGGGGAGTACCCCTGATACACGATTCCGCATCCCGGTTGACGGTCTAGAACAAAAGAAAAATCCTTGAGGATGAACCCATTCCAAGTCGAAGGCCCGACGGCGTTGCCTGTGCCGCGAAGCAGGCAAACATACGAGGCTTCGCATTGACCGTCGAACGGGTCTTCTGGAGGCTGGCCACCGCTTTGCGCTGACCACAGGAAGATCGGCCCGACTCCAGAAGTCGTTAGCGTGATGCTGTCCGGCAGATCGCAGGCAGAAATCGAACTGTCGCCGCATTCGCCGGACGCAATCGAGATCGTCCCGTTCGTCATGCAGCCCGTGACGTTCTCAGCTTCAAAGGTAAAGCCGTCGCAGGGTATCGGCGCGTCCTCATCGTCGGTGTTCGATTGCGTGGCAGACACAATGACAGTTGCGCCTCGGCTAATCTCTATCGTGTTCGATGTGCTTCCAATCGTAAGCGTTGCCGTGAGCGTCTGCCCCGCGTGCTCTGGGCAGACGGCGCAAGACTCGCCGAAATAAACGCAGGACGTATCGAGCCAGTATTCCCCGCCCTCCTCGACGGTCACCGCCGTTATAGCGCCGCTCGTTACCGTCACTGAGACTGTGGGCTTTCGGCACTCAATGAATCTGGTCGGTGTAAATGTCAGCGTCGGCGTATCGTAGCCGCTGCCGCCGCTGCTGATCGTGACGGCCGTAACGTAGTAGCTGCCGTCTGCACGGCGGGCGACATTTGTAATCGTCCCATTAGCCGTAACGCCTGGCTGTCCGAACGAAGCGCCAGAGCCGTTCGCGGTTTCGCCTTCGTCTGGACCGTCGGCGTCAACCGCCGTTACGCCCAGAAAATGATTGCGGCCGTTAGTTGGCGGCCGCTTTAAAACGAACGTTGTCCCGTCTAGGAACTTGCACTCGTTACAGTTCTCGGTCCCGTGATCAAATCCCGAAAACGTAGCCGTCAGGCAGGACGGAGAGCAGTAGGGGCAGGGCTTGCAACCGCAGCAACCACAGCCCGGAATAAACATTAGGAGCACTCCGCGGCGATCAGATACCAGGATCCGTTCCCGGCCTTCGCGATCATGCAAAACTTCCCGGAGGCGACCGCGGCGAACTTGTTGACTACGTCCTCGATCGTCTCGCCGGTCGTCTGGGTCTCGCTCGGAGGCGTCCCGCTCTCCCAGACGTTGAGGGTCGCCAGCGTCCCTTTCGCCCAGGCCGCGGTTGTCTTGCAGAGCCGGACGGGATCCGGGTCTTCCGAGGCGGTCCGCAGCGGATAGGCCTGGATGCTGCGATCGCCGCGCTCGTAGGCCGCCACGGCGCGGCCGATCCGCCGCATCGCGTCCGCGGTCGGCACGACGGCACGGTCTCCCTTGTTTGCCCGCTGTCTTGCCATTAGAGGACCGGAGGCGTATAGACCTCACCAAAGGGAGAGCTGAAGTCGACCGCCTCGTAGACCTCCTCGCCGTCGCCGCCGTTGATTACTTGCGGCGGAGATCCGGCCGGCAGCGCTACCCCGCCTGCAAGGGCGACCGGCTGCTTCACCGTCTTTTTATCTTGCCCGACGATCGCCTTCCGTTTGTCGCCACTGGCGGACGCGACCCCGTCCTCGCCGCATCGCTCCGCGAATCCAACGTCCCACGGCTTTAGATTCCAGGTTGTCCGGTCATAGGCAAACTCCCAGGTAACCTCCCAGAAGATCAAGGTCTCGAGCGCGTTGTTCACGCTCTGCAGTTGGAACGAGCAGCCGAGGCAGCGCCAGGTTTTCTCGGCCCCGCCGTTCCATGTCCCGCTGTTCACGGTGTCGGTGTAGGTCCGCTGCATGCTGACGACGGTCGAATGGCTGGCGTAATACTGGACCAGCGTTAGCCGCGGCTCCGAGATATCCATCTCGATGCCCTCGATCGGATCGCCTGCAGAGTTAACGATGAAGTCCCCGTCCGTCGTGACGGCCGGGACGGTCTTCGAGCTCGAGCTGCCGGACCAGATCGGCAGCTTCATAATTCCAGCAACGGTCCCGGGCTCTTCAGTCTCCGTGGAGTCATTGTTTGTCGGCGGGGCGTAATACTTTACGGAGACCGTGTAGACGAGGCCGGTGTCGTCGGATGCCTTCGTATCGAACTCGAGCGCCACGCATGAGGCGTCGTCCGGATGCGCGAGGAGCCACGCATTGCACGCCGCGTTTGTGATGTCGGGCAGGGGCGTCAGCGGGTCGTTTACGCGAACGACCCAGCCGCGGGTGTAGGTGTAGGTTTCCTGGTACTTGCCAGACTGTGAGCGTTCCTTCGCGATCTCCAGGCAATAAACGACGGCCATGCTTTAGGCTCCTGCTCCGGCTGCGAGGTCGACCGATTCGAGATCGAGCCCCATGTCTTCGGTGTTCCCTGCGATCCGCTCGAGGACGGAGAGCTGCTTCTCCTGGACGTCGTCGCCCGCGTCGCCCCGCATCAGGCGAAACATCTCGGCCACGCCCTCGCGGCTGCGGCTGTCGATCCCCTTGATCGCCTCGACCGCCTTCGTTGCGGTGAGGTCGACCGTTTGCGTGATGTTCACCGGCTCCGCGGTGTCGATCTGGTCGGCCGCGTTCCGGGCGCTGGCGATCGCCGCGTCGACCGTTTGCGTCAGCGGCCCGGCGATCGCCTGCCCCAGGCTGGTCGCGCCGGAGTCGTCGCCGAAGATTGCCGTATTAAAGCCGGTCGCGGCCGATTCGATGTTTTCGCCAATGCCGGAGAGGATCTCCGAACTGAAGGCGTCCATTCCTGCGAGGGCGACATCGAGGCCGGAGGTGTCGAACCCGAGGGCCTGCCCGATCTGCTGGGCCGCGTAGATCAGTCCCGTGACGGGTCCGGAGATCCCGACGATGATCATTCCGAAGGCCGCCTGCAGGCTGTCGCCAATCGCCCCGAAGAATGCCGCCACGCGGCTGCCGATCTCAAAGACGGAATTCCACTGGCCGCCGACCTGGGAGACATACTCCCATACGCTCGAGAGATTCTGTATCAGGTAGTCGCCGACCGTCGCCAGGAACCGCGCGCCGGTGAGGATGCCTTCGCCGATCGTCTGGCCGATGGTCGCCCCGCCGACGTTGCCGATCAAGTCCGAGAAGGCGGTCGTCACGCCCTGGATCGCCGGCGCGAGGTACGCGACGACTTGTTGGACGACTCCCTGTATTGCAGCCTGCGCCCGCGTGAATGAGTCGTTCATCTCCTCGACTTGCTGCCCTTGCATGTTGGTCAGCGTGAGCCCGAACCGCTCCGCCTCGGCTCGGGCCTTGGCGATGCCTTCGGCCCCGCCGGCAAACAGCGGCAGGAGTTGCATGCCCGCTTTGCCAAAGAGCTGGACGGCGGCCGCGGCCCGCTGGGCCTCCGTCGGCAGGGCGGCGATTGCGGAGGCGATCGCGTCGAACCTGTCGGCGGACGACATCCCGTTTAGCTGGTCGAGCGACAGGCCGAGCGTAGTAAAGGCCGCCTGGGCAGTCTTGGATCCGTTGACCGCCTTCACGAAGGCGACGTCCGCCTTCCCTGCCGCGTTGGCGATCGTATCCATCCCGACCCCGGCGAGGTCGCCGGCCAGGGCGAGGCCGGCAAACTCTCCGTATGTCATGCCGAGGCGGGCCGCTAGCTTCGACTGCGAGTCGATCACCTCGGCCGCCGCCTGCCCCATGCCGACGAGCGACCGGATCGCCTGACTCGCGCCGCTGGCGATCGACCCGAACAACTGCGCCCCGGAGATCGCCGTCAGCGTCGACAGTCCAGAGCGCAGACCCTTGACGTCGTTCTCGAGGGACTTCATCGACGACGAGGCCTTCGCCACGCCGGAGGTGAGGCCGCTCGTCGACGCGGTGAAGACCGCCCGGACTTTTCCGATTGTGCTCGCCATGCTCTACGTTCCTTCTCGCTGCCGCTGCAGCTGTTCCGCGAAGCCCGGGATCTTCGACAATTCGGCTAGCATCTCTTCCTCTGTCTGGGTCGGCCGGCCAGGGTCATAGGTCGGCAGAAACATCTCCTCCGCGTCCTCTCGAACCTTCGCGCCGTTACTGGCTGCGAGCGTCACCGCCAGCCGGGCCGTCCGCCGCCAGTCGTCCCCGAAGGGCATCACGCGGTAGACCGCCAGCCATCGTTTCAACTGCTCGACCGTGATCTCCTTTTTCCAGTTCTCGACATCCCAGATCCCCATCGCCAGAGCCAGCCGGTACAGGAAGAGATCGAGGGCTCCTGCCCGGCTTCTTAGTTTCCCTCGAGCTCTTTGACCTCGTCCTCGGTGATGAGCATGAGCTCGAGCCCGCGCGTCCAAATCCGATGGAGGGCCGCCGCGGACTTCTCGCCGAGGGCCGCGATCTCGGCCGGCGTGAAGAGCAGTTTCCCGCCCTCGTCGCAGAGGACCATCGACGCCAGCTTTGCCCGCCAGACGCTCTGCGGCTTCGTCGCATGCTGCTGGCAGTAGAGCTCCCAGGTGTCGCGGTCGTTCGCGGTCGGCCGCCGCAGGAGGACCGTGTCGTTCCACTCCGGGACCTCGAGGCGAATCGGCTCGCCGAGGTCTTTGATTTTAAGAATTGAATCCTTCGAGGTCAGCATGTCACACTCCAGAGAATTGGAAGGTCAGAGAGGTTTTCACGAGCTCGCCGACCTTGGCCTCGATCTCGAACGACATGAGGAACGCATCCCCGGAGAGCGACGAGCTGCCGCAGCTGACGGAGAGCGTTGACCGCATGCCGATGTCGTCGCGGCTGTAGGTCGCACCTCCCAATACACTGACGGTTACCGTCCCTGGTTCAATGCTGGTCACAGTGATTTCCCGCCGGACGCGGTAGTTATTTCCGGACCCGACGTAAACGCTGTCGACGTTGGTAACGTCATAGGTGCCGGCCGATCCGCCGGAAGCGCCGATAGAGAGAAGGCTCGCAATCGACCCCCCGAAGGAGACCGTCGAACCCTGCGCTGCTGCTGGCATGTGAGCCTCCCGGCCGGAGGCCTACACCGCAGGAATCGAGACGAACGTGGCCGTACCCTTGACGAGCTCGCCGACCGCGTACTCGATTTCCGACTCGGTGCACTTGAACTGCCCGCCCGCGTAGGTGATCGTCGAGCCGGCCTCCGGCGCTTCGGACGACAGGAACGAGCAGGTGATCGTTGACGTAACGCCGTCGACAGCGCCCGAACCAGAGTCCGGCAGGCCGGCGACATAGACGCGGTCCGAGCCGGCCGCGAGGTCGAGCGTCGAGGCGTCGAGCTTGTTCGACGAGCTGGTCGGGTCGACGCCGACCTTCTTGACCTTTACGTTTGTGAGGCCGGACGGAAGGCCCGTAAACGTGGTTCCCTGCGCTGGTGTTGCCATGCCTCTAGTTCCTTACGGTGCCGCTGGTGGTTCTTTGTAGACGTAGGTTGCCGTTCCTTTGATCATGTCGCCGACCGCGTACTCCGTCTCGACCTCCGAGCAGATCCAGCCGGTCGCGTCCGGGTCGTCGTTGACTTCCGGAGCCTCGCCAAAGAATGAGGCAGTAACGGTCTCCGTAATGCCGTCCGTTGCGCCAGCCCCGACGTCGACGAGCGGCGCGTCCTGGTAGACGCGGGCCGCGTCTGAGAGCGTGGTAACGTCGACCTTATTCGAGCTGCTCGAAGGGTCGGCGGCCGAGCTCTTGACCTTTACGTTTGTGCAGCCGGCCGGGAGGTCTGGGCCGGGCGACGGCATTCCTGAGAGCGGCATAACTTACTCCTGCCAGCGGATAGAGTAGACCTGTTGGGCGATGTAGGTCGGGACGTCTCGCCCGTCGAGGAAGACGGGATCGCCGTCCGACTCCTCGGCGAGATCGACCTCGTCGATTGTTGCGCCGTCCGAGACGCCGCTGAAGTCCATGAGCGCGGCGCGGACGAGGTCGGCCAGCTGCTTCGAGGCGAGGTAGCCGTCCGCCACCATCTCGACCGCGAACGTCCCGACCGGCGCTCCGACCGTGCCGTCGAGCGCCCGCTCCCGGGAGGTAGCCGTCCGGGCATACAGGACGTAGGGCGGCAGCTTCCCCTCCGGGGCCTTCAGCGGATAGGCCGGGCAGTCGGCCGCGTCCTCGATCGCACCAGACAGCCACGCTTCCGGGCTCGCCATGTCAGCCTCCATATCCTTTATTCTTGCCGCCGGCCACTTCGCTGGCAGCCTTCTCGAGGGCCTTCGCCATCTCGCCGGCCAGCTTTACGGAGACCTTCGGGCCGATCTCCGCCATCGACCGCTCGACCATCTTCCGCGGCTCGAGGCCCCGGCTTGTCCCAAACTCCAGCCAGATAGCCTTTCGGCTCTCAGTCCCGCCCTTGTAGCCGAGTGTGCCGATGACAAGGCCGTCCCGATTCCGGCCGATGTATTTCGACTTCGAGATGACGGACCGCCGCAGAGCGCCGCCGCGGATTTTCTTTAGCTTGCCGCTCCCGGCGGTGAACTGCCCGCGGGTGTTGCGGGTCGTCGCCGCCTTGACGGTCTTCGTCCCGCCCTTCGGCGTGTTCCTCTTTAGGATCGGGACGCCGTCCTTCAGCGCCTTTTTCATCGCCGCCCCGAGATGCTTTTTCGCAATGTGCCGCGGCAGCTCGGAGAACGCATTCATCAGCGCGCCGATGTCGTCCTCCATGCCCTTCCAGTTTAGGGAGATCATGTGGCCTGCTCCTCGACCGTGAGCTCGTGCTCCTCGCGGTGGCCGCGTTCGACGACGCTCGAGACGTAGAGGATTCGATCGCCACGCGAGACCCAGCGGAGGCGATGCTGCCCGGTCAGTCCGGGGAAGTAGCGGATCCGGACGGTCGCCGAGACGCTGCCGCCGATCTGTCCGCGGCGGTCCTGCTCGATGTAGGAGAGGGCCTCGTATGCCCCGTATCGGCGGCCGATCTCGTCCCATGTCTGGACGCTCTCGCCGACCTCGTTGCGGGTCTCGGTGGGCTCCTCGATCGCGAAGACCTCGCGGAGCAGTCCGGCGGGTAGCGGCATCACCAGCTCCCGTTTACGGATTCGCTGGCGAGCAGGACCTCGACGCCCATCGGCAGCTCGCCGACCGCCTCGGTCGTCGCCGCCTCGCGGTGGGCGTAGAGATGGCCGACGATCAAGAGGAGGGCCGACCGCAGCTGCGGGGCGATCAGGCCGCCGGGGGCGACGCCAGACCAGTAGGTGACGGAGACCTCGCCGGTCGGCCGCTCGTCGAGCTCGAGCTCCGCAGGCGTGGCGTCCTGGTCGAGCTCGTAGTCGCCGGCCGCGAGGGCCTCGCCGTCGATGGAGACTGCGATCGGATAGGATCCGGCGACGAGGACCGGGGGATTCGGCAGCTCGAGGAACATCGTCCCCGCCGGCCACTTCGCCCGGTACTGGGTCGCGATCAGGGAAATCCCGAGACGCCGCTCGATCAGCCGGCGGGCGGTCGCGATCAGGCCGGAGATCAGGGCGTCGTCTTCCTCCTGCTCGGCCATGATCCGGAGATGGGCTTTCGCCTCGGACAGGCTGACAGGCTCGACGGCTGGCGGAGTAAGGAGGCGGACCGTTCTCGGCTTCATCGTCGCCTCCCTATCGTGTCTCTACCATCCTGGCCGTCGCACTGACGGCCCGCTCCGGCGTGTCGACCAGGAGCGACCGCTGCCCATCGAGGACGGCCGTCCCGTTTCCGATGAGAATCGCCGCGAGGCCCGGCGTCGCCTTTATGACTTCGCCGAGGCGGTAGCCGCGGTAGGTCTTCAAAAGGCGGAGTGTTTGCATATTGAAACGGGTTGCCCCGGGGCAGCATCCATGCCGCCCCGGGGCTGTTCCGTTGTCCTAATCTCAGTCGTCGACGACGAGCTTCGCCACGAAGCTGGCGTCGTGGTTGGCGATGCCCACTCGCTGGGTCCCGCGGAAGAGGACGCCGTCCTTCGCAAAGGCGGCATGCTCCGACGCTGCGACCTGGAGGCCGTTAGCCTTGTAGGCCACGGCGGTTGACATCGAGAAGTCACCGTAGACAGCCAGCGTCCCGGCCGGGAGGCCGAGGCACTTGTAGACCGGGCTGCCCATCACAACCGGGAGAACCCGGTCGCCGATCGTCGTCGACTGGGTCACGACTGAGGCCTTCATGATGTGAGCCCAGCCGGCCGAGCTGACGACCCAGGCGGTGTTCATCGCCCGGGCGTCGACCTTGCCGACCAGCTCCGCGAGATCCACTGCGTCGTTGTCGACGCCCTGGGTCACGGTGTTGCCGGCGGCGATCTCGGAGACGAGACCGTCGATTCCCTTGCCAACGTCGCCCTGCAGCCAGACCGTGTCGATCTTCTTCGCGATCGCGAGGCCGAAGCGATTCGCCACGGTCTGCGCGAGGTTCACGACTGCGGCCGAGTCGTTCACCAGCTCGTTAGAGATCTCGATCGTCCGGCCCATCTTGTGGAGCAGAATCTCGACCTTGTCGGTCGTCATCTCGTCGCCCGTGATGGTGTCGAGCTCGTCGAACCATTCGGCCTCGATCTCGCCGATCTTCGGGACGACGATCGAATTCGAGCTCGTCTGGTAGCCGCTGGCGACCTGGAGGCCGACGGAGGCGTAGCCCAGGACGTCAATGAATCCGGCGTACAGTTCCGAGCTCACCAGCTCCGAACCCTTGGCGTCGAAGTCGGGGCTCGATTGACCCATCGACCGATGTTCGCCGCGGGCGAGAGCCTGCAGGAACCGGCCCGCGTTGGCGGCAGCGTCCACGCTGCCGAAGCCGCGGAGGTTGTGCTGCTTGCCCGGCATCACATGGATCGCCGGCCCCTTACGCTTCTCGGCCTTCTCGACGTCCGTCCGGCTGTCGGTCGAGCTGGCGACCGCAGAGCGGAGGCTTTCGACTGCTGCAGCCTGGCGGGCCTCGAGCTCGTGCTGCTTCTTCAGCTCGACGGCGAGCTCTTCGGCGCGGGCGGTCGCCTGCAGGGTGTTGCCCTCGATTGTCCGCGCTTCAGCCTCATCGGCCGGAACCAAAAGGTTCAGGGAATCGAGCTCGGCCGTCACCTTTGCGGCCTCGTCCTGCAGCTTGCGGCGAGCGATAGACATCGTAGGAACCTCATATGTGAGAAAGTTTGAACTGCCCGCGAGACTACGGTCGACGGCCTGCGCCGCTGAAGTTGGGCGTACTACGCTAGGACGCTTTCCGACAGGTTCCGTCGGGGCATCCCTTCCCGCCCTTACACTTGCAGGACTGAGGGCAGGGGCAGGGCGTCCGGTGGCCGTCGCCGTGCGTGATGAAGCCGGCCCCCTTGCACTCGCCGCAGCACTTGCCCGGCAGCGGAGCCGGGGCCGGAGCCGGGCCGCTGTCGATCACGAGCGACGCCCGCGCCGCAGCCACGGCCGCCGCCGCCTTCGGGGCCTCGAGGCGGGTCGCCTGCGGATCAGACGACAGCCAGACGAGAACGGAGATAATCCAGCGCCAGAGCATTACCAGCCCTTTCCATGATCGACCACTTGATAGCCGTCGTCTCCGACCGGCGGAGCATGGACGAGATGCCGATCCGCCTGGGCCGCCGGGGGCTGCTCGGCGACCAGGGCGATCCAGAGCAGCGACTTCGCGGCCCGGGCGATCCAGCGGAGGACCGGCCGCTCCGGGGCCGGTGGGCCGGGCGGGCTCGAGGAGCCAGAGAACCAGTAGCCGACCGCGAATGCGGCGACCAAAACGTAGAGCGTCTTTCGGTCGAAAGTCATCGGTCCTGCTCCTTCATCGTCAACGTCTCCACGGGGGGCGGGGCAAACCAATTGCCGTTATGTAGGTCGCGCCACTTGAAGCCTGTCTCCACTGATCCAATCGCGTAGGAGTCGCCCTGGGCGAGGATCCGCTCCGCGTCCGATCTCGAGATCCAGAAGGAGCCGTCCGGCTGGTCCGGTGGGAATTTCCCACCCGCGACGTAGTTGCCCCAGCTGTTGAGGACCAGCGCCCCGTCCCGCGGGCGTGACGTCCCCGGCGGGGCATTCTTGGCAAACCTCGTCGAGAGGATGCTCATCTGGTGCATCCATGTACCAGAGGCGGCGCAGAATCCGTCGGCGTCGCGCGGGCCGCTGTTGAATCCCACCGAGCTGGCGATCGTCACCGGGAAACCGGAGCCGATCGCGGCGACCAGCTCCTCCCAGGTGCGGACCGCGACCACATGCCGGCAGGGGTGACGCTTGGCGACCTTGTCGAGCCGGCCCGCGTCGCCCTGCCCGCCGTTGCCGTAGGCCCCGTAGGCCTTCGCCCGGTCGGCAGAGTAGGTCGTGAGGTCGACCGTTTCGTATTGCTGGCGATAGACGACGCCCCAATCGCGGAGCCACTTCGCCGCGCCCCAGCCGGTCGCGCCGTCGCTCCATCCGCCGACGGGCGAGGTCCCGTCTCCGGACTTGCCGCGGCTCTCTACGCGGGCTCCGCCGTAGATGCTTTCAGTCGCCGGCATGAGCGGAGGCTCGGCCGCCTGCCCCAGTTCCCACGAGACGCTTTCCGCACAATAGACGGCATGAGCAGCGCCCCAGGCAATACAGTCGCCGATCCCCTGCCGGCCGACGACGAACGGCTTTCCGTATCTCGCCCGGTGGGCCTTGTCCATCGAGCGGAAAAGGAACGTATCGACCTCGACGCTTTTCCGCATGGCCTCGGCCCCGGCGTCGCGGAAGAGCGGCTGCGGCAGTTCCGCCAGGAAGTCGGCCACGCCCTGCGGGTCTGGCTGGTAGCCGAACCGTTCCCCGACCACTTGGGTAGCGGCGGGGCGGGTGAACCACTCGAGCGCAAGAAGGAACGCGACGCCCAGGAGCAGGGCGGCAGCGACGATCCTCGCCGGGTGCCGGTCAGCGTGAAGCATCGGCGGCAGCCCTCGAGACGTCACGATAGGCGGCGATCCATCTCGCCCGCTGCTCCGGAGAGACCGGGCCGCCGGAGGTGCCGGCGTGTTGGTCGAGATAGGCCTTGATCGCGTCGCGGGCTCGCGGATGCTTCTCGCCCAGGCTCGCGCCCCGGCAGAGCAGGAGGCGGGCGCGGACCCGCAGCTCGTCGAACGAGACGCCCGTCTTCAGAAACGGCTCCGGCTGCATTCCGTCCCACTCGATCTCCCCGGCCAGCTCCTCGAGGAGGGCGGCAGTCGTCGCGGCATCGGCGGCCGCGTCGGGGCCGACGAACGTCCCGGCCAGCGTGAATTCCTCCGGGGCCGGCGGGGCCGGGGTCGGGGCATCCTGCCGGCCGGACGACCAGGAGACGAGGGCCGCAGCCACCAGCGCGGCTGCGGCGATGTGCCGGCCGTCGACCTTCTGGATGTCGAAGGCCTTCGCATGCTCGAGGATCCACGGCCACGCCAGCGCCACGGCGGCGGCGACGATCAGGAGAACGGCTAGCATTAAGCGACCCTCACCAGCGGCAGGAGTCCTTCGACGGCCCCGCTCGCCAGGGCGAGGACCAGAGACCGGACAGTCGGACGGACGAGCATATAGAGCGGGTAGACGTTCAGCGGGACCGCCTTGTCGGCGACCGTGTCGAAGAGGGCGGCGACCGCCTCGAGGGCGATCTCCTTCTTCTCGGCCCCGGACAGCGTCGACACTTGCTCGAGCGTGGCGATCGACAGCCGCAGGAGCGCGACCGTCAGCTCGCCGAACTCGCCCCATGTGATGCCGTCGCGGCTGGCCTCGCGGGCCGCCGCGATGAAGACCGTCACCCTTTCGGCGATCGTGAAATAGTGGGCGGCCGATTTTGTTGGAACGTCAGAGATCATTTTCCCCTCCTCCAGATTTGTTCCGCCGGGACGAACCGCCGCTCCCGCGCACTGCAGCTAATGCAGGCGAGGTACTGAAGCTGCTCCCGGCCGACGGATCGCGACGAGGCGACCCGCATCCGGGCGGAGCAGCGCTTGCACTTAGGGGCGGAGACCATTCGCGTAGATCCTCAGTCGTGCCGCGGCCGCTGCCGCCTGGACTTTCGGCGAGACGGCGGCGATACGCTTCTCGGCCGCCTGCTCCTGGACGTCGCGGATCTCGGTCGCGCTCAGGTTCTCTTGACGCCACTTGTCGAGAGACCGGACGGCTACGCTCGTGGCGCTGCCGTAGGCGGCATGCGTGACTACGGAGACGTCATAGAGCCCAGAGAATTCGGTGATCGTCCGCGTGGTGTTGCCCTTGTCGTCCTGCTCCCACTTCTCGCCTTTTGCCGGATCCACGGTGAACGCGAAGGAACTTCCGAAAAGGTCACGACGACGGATCAGGGTAAGGACGTCCCGGCCGAGTTGGGTATCCGGCGGGTCGACCTCGTATCCGAGGCCGCGGTCGTCGGTCGACAGCCGCAGCGTCCCGGCCGAGGTCCGGCCGAGCGGCTGGCCTTCATGGTCGAAGAAGGCGACGACGTCGAGCTTCCGCTTCGAGAGGACGCGGTCGAAGGCCCCCGGCTGAATGATCTCCCGGAACCCTCCGAGGTCGAGCGAGAACTTCGAGTAGGCGGCGGCGAGGCCGCGGATCTTCGGAGTCTCCGCCTCCCGCTCCTCGACGACCAGGCCGTCGGCGACATCGTCGGCGATCGCCAGGAATCTACGCTCCAGATCCATCGGTGCCTCCTTGCGGTTGCTGCGGCAGTTCCTTTGCCCCGTCTGCTATCTGCTTTGCCAGGGCCTCGGAGATCGTCGGGAATGCGGAGGTGATAATCGCGACCGCCGCCGTCGGGTCGATCGCCCCGGCGGAGATCTGGGCGAGCACATCGAGCAGGGCCGTAACCTGCGCGCCGTTCAATGCAGTCGAGGCCAGTCCGGCTGCGGAGTCGGCGGCGGGCGTCAGCGGATCGGCCGGGGCCGCGTCGGCTGCCGGCTCGTCGGCCGGGGCGTCCGCCGGAATGTCGTTCGCGCCCAGCGGCGCGAAACCGAGCTGCATGTAGGTTTTGTTCGCGGCCTCGTCGTCGAGGATCTCGAGGTCTTCGAGGGCGCGGATCTCGTTGGGCTTGATCGAGCCCATGTTGAAGAGGCTCTGATACAGGGCGGCGCGGGCTGCCGTGTCGCCCCGCAGGAGTCCGCGGTTGTCGAGCTTGCAGTAGACCTCGTCTCCGTAGGTCGACAGGATCGAGCGGTCGATCGCCCCCTCCATCCGGCGCTGCCAGGGCAGGAGGGTAAATACCTGGGCCGATAGGAATTCCTGCTCGACGTTGGAATACTTCGCCATTGCCGCATCGCCGATCAGTGTCGACGGGATGCCGAACGCGCGGGCGATCTCGCCCACGATCGACTGCCGCAGCTCCATAAACTGGGCCGCCTCCCGGCTGGATCCCTCGAGGACGCGGGCCGTGGTCTTCTTCGGAAGGATCGCGGTCTGCCCCTTATTGCGGACCCCGCCGTACATCTCGCGCCACTGCTGCCGCAGCTGGGCGACCGCCGCGTCGGGGATCGCCTCCGTCGTCTCGAGCACTACGTCCGGCCGGGCCGAGTTGTCCCAGTAGGCGGCGGCCGCGATGTCGAGCTTCCGGGCCAGCGTGACGGCCGTCCCGCAGAGCTCGGCCGGAACGAGCCCTGAGTAGCCGTTATCGGACAGCCAGCGGAAATGCAGGATCTCCGACTGCTGGAAGGTGCGAGTCCCGTCCGGACCCCAGTAGTCATACACGAGCGACACTGGCCGGCCGTCTCGGTCTGAGAGTAGCCGCTCCTTCATCCTCGACGGATGGATCGGGATAAGTTGGGTTGCGAAGCCGCGCTCCCCGGGGAGGATCCTCGAATAGCCGGAACCCCACAGGGCCGTATGGTGGGCCATCTGCTCCAGCCATTCGTATTGCGACTGCCAGAAGTTGGGGCTCTTGGAGAGCGTCTTGTGGACGCCGAGATCCCGGGCTTCCTGCCGGCGGCCGTTGCCCATGTTCCGCATTATGTGGATCGGGCAGCTCGCGAGACTCTGGGCGATGAACCGGACGCATGCCAGGATCGCCGTTACCCGGATCGCCGTCTGGGCAGAGATCGCGTCCGGCGATTCGACGAGCCAGCTCCCGCCGAGATCCACCGAGCGCATGGCGTAGGTGTTTTGGGCGGCGGCCTTGCGGGGCCTGGGCGTCGATCGCGTCGGGCGTTTGGTGGCGGACGGCTTGCGGGTCATATCTTGATTAGGTTCCAGTTGTCCGCGCCGGTCTCGTCTGATGTGCTCGCCAGGACTAGGCCGTTCACGAGGGCGACGATCGGGTCGATCTTCTCTGAGCTCTTCACCTTGTCCGGCTTGATTGACCCGGTCGAATCGCTGTAGACGCAAACATGATTAGCGGCCCAGGCTGCCACGGGGTCTCCGCCCGTCCGGAGCTTCCCTTCGACGACCAGCGCCTCGAGCAGCTTCGACGCCGAATTCAGAGTCCCTGTTTTCTGAGAGATAGACTGGACTTCGAGATCGTGCCGCTGAAGTAGGGTCGCGAGGGAGCCCACGTTCCACGGGTCAGCGCCCACGCTTACGATCCGGTGCCGCTCGGAAAACTCCACGATGTCGCGGGCGACCGCCTCATGGTCGAGGCGAGCCCCGTCGGTGACGGTGACGTAGCCTTGCTTGATCCATTGGGAGTATGGGATCCCTTCCCGCTCGCGGTCGGGGATCGTCGCCTCCGGGACCCAATACTTCCACTGCGCGAAGTAGGTCCCGTCGCGCTCCTTAAAGACGAACGCGGCGGCCGTCATGTCGAGGTTGCTCGCCAAGTCGATGCCGACCCAGCAGGGCCGGCCCTCCGTCGGCTCGAGCGGCCCGGCATCGCAGGCGGCCCACTGGCCGGGATCTTTGAACCAGCGGTTGTCTCCCTGGACCCAGACGCCGAGCCGGTAGCGGGCGAACGCTGCCCACTTCCGCGGATTGGTGAGACTATCGGCGTAGTCGCTCGCGAAGTCCTTCTCTGAGATCGTGGTCCCGAGCGACGGATTCGCCTGCCGCCAGACGTTGGGATCGGAGTAGTCGCTGCCCTCCCGGGCCTCGTAGACGCGGCCGAAAAATGTCGGGTTAGCCTCCGGCGTTTTCTCCACGAGCTTCGCGTCTTGATACCACTGCCAGCCAATGCCGTTCCGGTTCTCGCCGGCCGTCGAGATCGCGACGACCAGCGGCGAGGCTCGCGCCGCCCCGGCGTAGGTGAGGGCCTGAACGAGGTCCGGCTTTCGGTGGGCGTGCAGCTCGTCGACGACGACGGCCGAGGCGTCGATACCTTCCGCCCGCCAGGAGTCGGCGGCGAGGCATGTATAGCGCGAGTTGGTTTCCCTGTGGACGATCGTGCTCCGCGAGTCGATCACCTCGAGGGCCTTCGACAGCTGCGGGTTAGCGCGGACCGCCGAGGCTACAGAGCGGTATATGATGCCCGCCTGGATACGATCGACCGCGGCCCCGTAGACGGCGGCCCCCGGCTCCTGGTCGGCGAGCATGTGATAGAGAACCAGGGCAGCCATCATGCTGCTCTTCCCGTTCTTTTTAGAAACGTAGATGGCCGCCCGCCGGTAGCGGCGCAGTCCGTCGGAGTCGACCCAGCCATAGAGCGGCTCGAGGATCTCCTTCTTCTGCCACTCCATGAGCTTCATCGGCTTCCCGGCGAACTTGCGTCCCGAGGTCATGGTGACGAACGACTCGACGAACCGGATCACGCGGTCGGCCCGCTCCTGCTCGAAGGTGTAGCCGGCGACATACTCCGGCCGCCGTTTCCAGGCTGGGCCGGCCGCCCGCTTACGCGGTGCCTTCGATGAAGGCGCGGAGGTCGTCTTTCGTTTCGCCATGCTCGACGCGGATCGCGGTCCTCGAGGAAGGGGTCAATCCAAACTCCCGCTCTATCTGCAGGAGGTCGGCGTGGTATCGGCTGACGAGATTTGCCTCCGGCAGTTGGACGCGGCGGCCGCTGCCGATCTCCGCGGACAGGCCGTTAGCCTTCAGCTCGGCGTAGGCCAGGATGTAGAGCTCCCAGGCAATGCAGTAGCGCTGCAGCGTCACGCGGTCGGCATCGGTGAAGACCTTCATCGCCGCCAGCTGCGGGGCGCGAAGCGTCCACATCTCGAGGGCGTTGCCGTCGAGCATCGGCGGCGCGGCGAGCGATGCCTCGCCCGGCTTCGGCTCGAGCGCGGCGAGCGCCGCGAGATTTTCCTTCCGAGGATTGCCCCGCAGGATTTTCAACGCGGTCGGCTGCGGCTTGCGTCCCATTGGTTGACCTTTGGAAAAGGGGCGAAAAACAGGGTCAAAATTTCGCGGAAACTCGCGCGGAGG
>Ga0208975_1000240_pt1 | contig 29575 bp, 39 predicted proteins | sample GreLakmeER78MSRF_FD_187700 | JGI IMG/M metagenome (GOLD analysis project Ga0208975, IMG submission 187700) | Freshwater lentic microbial communities from great Laurentian Lakes, MI, USA - Great Lakes metaG ER78MSRF (SPAdes) | ecosystem: Environmental > Aquatic > Freshwater > Lake | place: Great...
GGTTTGGCGACCCGCGTGAAACGCACATTTTGGGTAAAAACACCCAACTTCCAAAACCAGAAGCAGACCAGGGTCGCCGTTTAACTTTGTTACGCGGCAAGCACCTGCGGCTGCGCCACTTGCGCAAGCATCGTCTGATTCTTCTTCACAAGCGCGGATCCGTTCGGCTATCTTGTGTGCGTCGGAGGCAATCAAGCCCGAGACCAAAACACACGATGAACGACAAATTCAGCATTACCCCCGAGTGGATCGGGCAAGACGGGAACCGTTACCGTAGCTTTCGCCGCTGGCAGGGCGATGGCTGGACTCAAAGTTTTCTCCAGTGCTTCCAGCAGAATCGCTGGGTGACGCTTTACTGAGCCATGAAACGTTTACTGTTTCTCCTTACCCTGGCCGCAACCGTGCACGCCGCGCCGCCGGCTGCATTCTGGAAAGCGCTGCACCAGGTCGAGACTTCCGGCCGGCTTGGCGCCACGCTGGGCGATAACGGGCGCAGCTTGGGGCCGCTCCAAATCTCCCGCGCCTACTTCGCCGATTCCAAGGTCGCCGGTAGTTACGAGCAGGTGGCCGATCTGCAGTTTGCGATCACGGTGGCATCTGCCTACATGCGTCGCTACGAGCCCGAGGCATGGCACCAGGGCAACGTCGAGATCCTGGCGCGGCTTCACAATGCCGGTCCGAGCTGGCGCCGCAAGCTGGCAGCTACCGATGCGTACGCGGCTAAGGTGCAACGCGCCATGCGCTAATTTTTCTTAGTCACACACACACGATGAATGCTAAAACATACCTAGTAAGAATCCAAGGCAGCACACCGCTGCTTTTTCATTACGACAATATTCAGTGGGCTGCGCACATGGCCGAATGGAGCAGCGACCCGGCGAATAAAGCCAAAAGCATCGCTGGCGATGATCGGTCCCCCGCTTTCCGCTGGATCGGGTGCCTGTATCACGACCAAGGGAAAGTGGTTATTCCAAGCGATAACCTGATGACCATGCTGCGCGAGGGTGGCGCACGGTGCCCGACCGGAAAGCGCGGCGCGACATTCAAGCGTCAAACTCAGTCTGGCATGGTGGTCGATCAAGCCGGCTGGGCCGTCGAGGTAAACGGAAAGACAATCGACTTTGGGCCTATCAAAGATCTGACCGAGGAGGCCGATTTCGCAAAGCACGAATCCTTTGTTCGTGGTCTTGGATTTGAGCTCTTCGTAAAACGTGCTCGGGTGGGCACAAGCAAGCACGTCCGCGTTCGTCCTCGGTTCAACACCTGGGCAGCTGAAGGCACGGTCACCGTCTTTGATGAAACGATCAGCGAGCGCGTGCTCGCCGATATCGTGACCTACGGCGGGATGTATGCTGGAATCGGTGACTGGCGCCCATCTTCACCGCGGTCGCCTGGTCCGTTCGGTAAGTTCACCGCTATGGTCTCAATCGCATGAAGTCCAACGATCTATTCCTCGGCGGCGTACCAACAGAGCCGGACGTGAAAAAATTGTTGGCGATCTATGGGGTGCCAGCGATCGGAACGGAGCTAACCTATGAACAGGTGGCTGAAACGATCGGCACGCCGGTCAGATCCTACCGATTCCGCACGGTCACTTGGTCGTGGCGCAAGGTGCTCGATCGCCAACACAATCTGATTGTTGGCACGGTGCATGGCCGCGGCTTCGTGGTGCTCGACAATCAGAGCAGAGTGCGGTTTTCGGCTGGCCGATTCAAACGGGGTTTGCGTTCGGTTCGGCGCGCATCTGACGTTGCAGGCAGGACGGATCTGGTGGGCCTGACGCCAGAGGAACGTCGGTCGCGAGATCATATTGTGGCGACGGGATCGATGCTGCAGCTGGCAGCGGCGACAGAAGCGCGAAAGCTCAAACTCACGTTTGGCAACGTTCAACCGATCGGGCATTGATAAAGCTCGAACACGGAACGTGGCCTGGCGGGGCGTGGCTCGGCAAGGCCAGGCGCGGCGTGGCCAGGCGCGGCGTGGCGTGGCTAGGCGAGGCAGGGACCGAGGCGCGGCGGGGCTTGGCCTGGCGAGGCTCGGCATGGCCGGGCGAGGCCGGGCAGGGCATGGACCGAGCGGGAGCGGTTAAGTCCCGCACTAATTTCTTATGACCAACGAACAATACAACGAGCTGATCCTCGAGATCCGCGCCATCCGATCCGCGCTCAGTGATCGCATCAAGCCAGCTGCAACCGCAGCGGCTTTTAAACCCGCGGCAGCGAAGTCTGCCGACATTCCGCAGCCAACGGAGATCGTGGATAATCCGGGAGCCGTGCAGGTGCACTTTGGCAAGAACAAAGGCCGTCCGCTCGCGGATCTTGGCGCGAAGAGCGTCGAGTGGTACGCTCAAGAGCCCGAGCCACGGCTGCGCACCGATGGCTCGCCATTCCCGCCGCGAGCGGAGGATCTGCTGCTGCGCAACGCAGCGCGGACAATCGTCCATCAAAACCGCGGCACGCTGACCGGCGCCACCAAGCTCGTGCTGAAAGATGACATCAACGTGAGCGAGCAAGTTCCTTTCTGACCATGAACAACACACACGATACAACCGACGCGGCAGTGGTTAAGGCTACTGCCAATAAATCGCCAATCACCTTCGGGGATTCGGGCGTCAAACTAGCCAGCCTAGAGGACGCCTATCGATTCGCCAACGCGATCTGCGCAAGCGGCTTCGCGCCGCGAGGCATGGAAAAGCCCGAGGCCGTCCTGGTGGCGATCCAGCTAGGCGCTGAAATCGGGCTCTCGCCGATGGCTGCGCTGCAGAATACTGCCGTCATCAATGGCCGGCCGGCGATCTACGGCGACGCCGCTCTGGCACTCGTCCGCGGATCTGGGCTGCTCGTCTCTTACAAGGAAGAGGAGATCGGCGAGGCCGGCAGCGACGGCCACGGCTACCGGGTGACAGCGGTGCGCCAGGGCGAGCAGACTGCGGTTGAGACGTTCACCGTTGGCGACGCCAAGCGGGCGAAGTTGTGGGGCAAGTCTGGCCCGTGGACAGATTACCCGAAACGCATGCTGCGGTTTCGTGCCCGGGGCTACGTCCTGCGCGATCTATTCGGCGATGTCCTCAAGGGACTGCGCACCGTCGAGGAAGCGCGGGACATTCCGAGCGAGCCGATCAACGTAACGCCGCTTGCCGATAAGGTCGCCGGCGGGCTTTCGAGCCAGATTGGGGGTGCCGCATGAGCGCCGACGAACGCCGCGAGCGCGTGATCAGCTCCATCGTTGAGCAGTTCCGCAATCTACTCGAGACGCGATATCCGCAGATCATCAAGGCCGCTGCCGATACCTTCCAAGACGACAGCGACGCCGCGGAGCCGACGTGCAAGGTGAACGCGCTGGTGGAGTGGGATGCGATGGCGCCCAGCACTAAGGTCGCCGTGCGGCTCACCTGGTCGGCGAAGTTTAAGGACGAGAGCGACGACATCGTGGACTTTGAGCAAGGCAAGCTGGCGCTCGGAAAGGATGAGACGCCATGAATCTTGAAACCATCCAAGCGTGGATCGCCGGCCAAGAGTCTGCGACCATGCGCACGCACGCAGATCACTTTTCGCAGATCCGCCTGATCATCGAGGCCAAGACGGTGCGAATCTGGGGTTATGGCGTTCGCGGGGACGAGCGGAACCAGTACCGCAGCGGCGACGGCGCCACGGTCGAGGAAGCGGTGGCCGCACTTGCGGCGCAATTCCCGAGCGGTCAGCAGCGCATCAACAAGCTGCGCGACCAGGCCAAGGATCTCTTGCGACAGGCTGCTGAGATCGAAAAGGAGACGGCCAGATGATGAACTTCGACGCAATCGAGGCGCTGATCCGCAAGCACGCTCCTATCTATCTCAAGGCGGAGGAAGACGAAAAGCCAAAGCGCATTTGCGACTGGAAGCCGGGACCGTATCGACCGCCGATCAGCCAAGCGCTTCGTGCCCAGATGAAGCAGATGCGGCGCGAGGGAATGACGATCGGTGACATTGCACGCGCCTGCAAAGTCACTTGGCGAACGGCCTGGAAGCATTCGAACATCAAGCAGGAGGCCCTCACATGATCCAGGAATCAGGCAGCGCCTATCACGCTAACCCAGCGATCTCGCACTCTAAATTGGAGTGCTTTCGCCGCCGGCCGGCGCTTTACCATAAAAAGTACATCGCCAAGACCATCGCAGCGGAGGAGCCGAGCGCGGCTTTTCGCATCGGATCCGCGGTGCATTGCTCGGTGCTCGAGCCGGCCGAGTGGGCGCATCGTTATGCGATCAAGCCAGAGGGCATCGACCGCCGCACGAAAGAGGGCAAGGAACGGTGGGCGAATTTTGAGCAGCAGAACGGCGGCAAGACGATTATCGATCAGGACGAGTCAGCACTGGTGCTGCAGATGACGGATGCCGTGCGTCAGAATCCTCTGGCCGCGCAGCTGCTGGCCCGGGGCGTGCCCGAGGCGACCTGGCGAACTGGCGGCACCATGACCCTGCAATGCCGGACCGACTGGTTTAACCCCGACGGCTGCGAGCTGACCGAGGGGCGCGCATACGTGGCCGATCTGAAGACCGTTGAGAGCCTGGACGACGAGACGTTTAGCAACTTCGAGCGTGCCGTTTTCCGGTTCGGCTACCACCGGCAGGCTGGGTTTTATCTGCCGCTGATCTCTGAGCTCTGGGCAAAGCCGGTCTTTGATTTCTTCTTTCTGGCCGTGGAGAAGTGCGAGCCGTTTGGAGTCGCCGTGTTCCGGCTCACCGATGATGCGGTTTCGCTCGGCCAGGACGAGACGATTGCGGATCTGCGCGATCTGAAGCGGTGCATTGATTTCGATGTTTGGCCCAACATTGATGCCGTCGTGCGCGAGCTCGGCGTGCCGGCATGGTACGCGAAAGGAGGTGCACCGTGAAAGGGACCGACATTTGCGACGGATTCGGAAACTCGTGGAGCCGCTGCAAGCTGGGCGATGAATGCGGTCTGCACGTCGTGCGGCCGGGCAAGGCTCAATGCTGGTGCCAAGATCAAGACGAGAGCCGCGCCCAGGTGCAGAGCGCACGCGAGGAGATTGCGACGCTGGAGGCGGACAACGAGCGGCTGCGGGAGGAAGTGAAAACGGCGAAGGTCGACCGCGATCTGGCTGGATGGGACGACTACGCCGTGATTGCAAAACTGAAGAGCGACAACGCCGCGCTGCGCGTGGCTCTCGAGGACATCATGACGGAAAGCGACGAGCAGCACATCTGGCGCATGGCGCGGGCCGCGCTGGAAAAGGAACTAAAGCCGTGAAAGCCACGCTTGAATTCCAGCTTCCAGACGAGCGCGAAGAGCACATTCGCGCTGTTCACGCAGCAGATGCGTGGGCAACGCTCGACGATATCGACCAGGAGCTGCGGCGCATTCTGAAATACGGCAGCGAAATCACCCGGGACCAACTTGCGGAAACGATCCGCACTCAAATCAACGAACTATGCCAACGCATCACATAATCATCGACGATCTGCAGGCCGAGCTGGACCGGCTGAAGCAGGAAAATCTAGATCTGCGAATCGCGAATGACCGGCTGACCCGAGCGAACGCCCAGATCGTCCGCCTGGCCGCGGTGGCAGATCGTCACATCGCGGAACTGAAGGCACAGATAGTAGGGGGCAACAGGTGAGCATTACGAGCGCCATGATCCTGCTGGTCGGCGGAGGAACCCTCGCCCTGCTGCTTGGCATTCACATCGGCATCGAGATCGGCCGCGATCGCGAATGGTTCAACTCCATATTCACACGACATGACACAAACTCACAAACAACATCTCCGCGCAAGCGACGCCGCAATTAACGCGATGGTGCTGGACGGCACCGACCCCAAGCTGGTGGCCTACGCGCAAAACGTCTCGCTGGCTAAGGTCTACAAGAACATCAGCCGAATGCAGATGGCGAAAATGTATGTTTCAATAACAGAGCGGCACAAGCTGCTCGCATCACGGAAAGGGATTAACTTGTGAACGTCAGCGAAACCATGCGCAGGATTGAATTCCTGCTAGAGAAGCACGCGCCGCGAGATGCTCTGGCATTCGACATCGGCGACGCCATCAGATCCATGCCGAGAGACGGCAGGCGCCGGCCAATCACCGACGCACAAAAGGCCGAGGCCCGCCGGCTGCGGGTCGCGGGGTATTCTTACAAGCGCATTGCCCGCGCAATCAATGCCTCCGATACCGTCGTTTACCGTGTCATCACCGGAGCCCACCACTGACCTGCGATTTTGGATCCCAGGAGATCCCAAGGGCCAGCCAAGGCCGCGGGCCTTTGCGCGCAGGATGGGCGCCCGATTCGTGGCGCGCATGTATGACAGCGATGCGGCCGACACCTGGAAGGCTGCCGTAGATGCGCAGCTGGCAGAGATTGCGAGAACGCATTCGCTGCAGCCGTTTGCCGGGCGCTGCTCGGTGATCCTGCAGTTCTACTTTCAGCGGCCGAAATCCCACTTGCGCACAAGTGGCATGCTGAAGGAACACGCGCCCAGTGCGCACACCAGCAAACCGGATCTCGATAATCTCGCCAAGTTGATCCTCGATCGGATTACGCGCAATGAGCGATTCTGGCGGGACGATGCCCAGGTGGACATGCTGATGATCAGCAAAGAATGGGCGCCGCCGCCGCAGGGTGGTGGCGTGCTCGTAACGATTAAAGACTGAGACCGAAAAAAATGACGCCACAACACACGTTGGCACTAGGGCTCAAGGCTCAGGGCATCGCTACGATTCCGGTAAAGCCGGACAAACGCCCGCTGGTTCCTTGGAAGAAGTACATGAGCGAGCTGCCAAGCGACAAAGAGCTGGCGACTTGGTACGCAAAGCAGGACTCCGCGCTGGCTCTGGTGGCCGGCGAGATCCAAGCGATCGACTTCGACGAGAAATACGCGAAAGGCATTCTGGACAGATTCGCGAAGCGTGCGGAGGAGCTGGGCCTAGATCACTTACTCGGCGAGCTGGTGCGGCAGCGTACGAAGAACGGCGGCTTCCACCTGGTCTTCCGCTGCGCCGATAATCCGATTGGCAACGAAAAGCTCGCCAGCCGCATGCCGACCGAGGCGGAGAAGAACGCGAATCCTGATGTGCAGGAATTCGTGATGATCGAGACCCGCGGGGCCGGCGGTTACTTCGTGATTGCGCCGTCTGCTGGGTACACGATGGAGCAGGGCGATTGGCTGGCGATCCCGACGATCGCACCGGACGATCGCAATTCCTTGATAAATCTGGCACGTTCTTTCAACGAGACGCGACCGCAGGAAATCGAAATTCCAAAGGCAGTTACGCTGCCGCCGGCCGGATACGACATTTCACCCGGCGACGATTACGACCAGCGCGCAGATCTGCCGAGCCTCTTGCGCCGCCACGGCTGGAAATCGATCGGGGACAACACGCGACACTGGACACGCCCAGGCAAGGAGCACGGGATCTCGGCAAGCTGGAATCAAGTGCCGGGCCGCTTTTACGTTTTCTCGAGCAGCACGAAGTTTGAAACAGGCAGGGTTTACAAGCCGTGGCACGTTTACGCGATTTTGGAATGCGGCGGCGATTTCTCGGCCGCGGCGCGTGAGTTGCAGCGCCAGGGATTCGGTCAGCGTTCGCACAAGCTGCAGACAAGCTCATTGCCAACGCCGACGCCACAGGGCAAGGATCCGCTCCAGGCCGCGCCGACTACTGAGACCGAGACCGACAAATTGCGCCGTCTCTGGAAGGCTCGCGTCTTCGATCCCAATAAGGAGCCGCCGCCGATTAGGCCAATCTTCGAGCTTGGCGGCGTGGTGATCTGCACCCCTGGCAATCTCACCGCCATCACGGCTCAGGCCAAGACAGGGAAAAGCTCTCTCGTGGCAGCGATGATCGCGGCTTCACTTACCAACGATTACGACGACGTGGACACGCTATCGGCGCGAGGATTCAACGAGGCCGGCAAAGCGCTGCTCTACGTCGACACCGAGCAAAGCCCAGACGATTTCTGGCATCTGGTAGCGCGGGCGAAGCGGAGATCGCGCATCGAGGAAATCCCGGGCTGGCTGCATGCGGCGACGCTCGCGGATCTGCCGAGCCACACCGCGAAAGCCGTGCTCGCCGTGGTGATGGCCGATGCTGCTGCTGCACACGGTGGGATTCATGCGGTGATCATCGACGGCATCGCCGATCTCGTCGTGGACGTTAACGACTCGCAGGAATGCAATCAGATTGTGGCCGAGCTGCACACGCTAGCGATCCGCTACGACTGCGCGATCGTCTGCGTGATCCACAAAAACCCGGGCAGCGATAAGGTCCGTGGGCATCTCGGCTCGCAGATTGAACGGAAGGCCGAGACAAACCTGAGTCTGGACAAGGAAGACGAGGTGACGGTGGTCTGGTCGCAAAAGCAGCGGCGGTCGCCGATCCTAAAGAAGAGCGGGCCGCGTTTCCGCTGGTCCGACGACATGAAAATGCACGTCACGGTTTCGACCGTGGCGAGCGAGGATCGCAAGGTGTCAGAACTGCGCGAACTGATCGAAACGGTGCTTCAACCGGGACAGAAAAAGACCTGGGCGCATCTGATGAAGGAACTTACAGAAGCGCGGAGCACGCCGAACCATGAGCCAAGCCGCGCAACGACAGCGAGATGGATAAATCAGGCGAAGCAGGCCGGTATCGTAAACGTTGAATTTGGCGCGTATTTTTTGGCCGTTAAGTCTCAAGTCTCAAAGTAGTCTCATTTGAGTCTCATTGAGACAATGTCTCATGTCTCACTCCCCCCGTATATATATACGGGGGGTAAGTGAGACAATCCCAGACACCGAGACCGGGTTTAGTCTCATTTTTGATCGGCCAGCGAATCTAGCCAATCCGATCACCCCAAAACCGCACGCCGGCTCAAAAATAGCAAAACGTGGGTGCTGGTATGGGTCGGACAATCTGACAGTCAGATTTTCAAAGGAAACGGCACTTCCGGCGATTTTAGGGATCGATCAAACGCGATATTCCCTCACTTGCGCAAAACCGTGGAATAATTACACGGTAGGCACACGATGAGCACCAGCCAACAGTTCAAGGGCATTAGCGAGATTTTGCACTATGCGCGGGATGCTTTCCACACGATAGCAGCGGCGAGAAAACAGGCGATCGCCCAGTATGATGAAGATTTACGGGCGCTTAAAAACCTCGATTTAAAGCTGTCGCCAATCAAAACTAAGGAGCAGCTTGAGCTCTTCGATCTTGAATCAACTCTTACGCCCGAGCTAAAGCGCCTGCTCGAAAGCCCTCTGGCGAAGTACCAGTGAACTTTGTGCCGCTGACGCCGAATCTCACCACGCATCCGTGGCAGGAGCTCGAGCGGCCTAAGCGCGCCGAGCTGGTGGGCGAGATCGCCGAGCGACTGATCGAATGGTCTGAGCTCGAGGGCCGGCCGCGGGTGCATCGCTGGATCTCGCAGGTCGCACGCATGGGCGGCGATCCTGAGAGCACAGAGGCTATGTGGCTTTATCTGCGGCTTTCCACAGGCGATCTGGGCCAGCTGACCAGCTCATTTACCGAGCTGGGTAAGAAGCGCAGCCGGACCAAGCAAGCCGAGCAGCAAGAGACTGAGCGGGCAATGCTGGTGATCGCGAGACATTTTCCCGAGCTGGAAAAAGCACTCAACGAACTAAAACGAGTCAAGTGAGCGAGCACAAGACGCACACGGCGCTGGCACGGGCGCTCAATGTTTCATCGACCGCTATCCGCAACTGGCAGCGCGAATACGATGACGCGCCGAAAACATGGACCGAGGCCGAGTGGCGCGACTTCATCGACCGGCACGGGCTCGGCCAGGCTGGACCGCGCAAGTCTAGGCGACGCGAGGAGCTCCTGGTTGAGAAGCTGGCGAGCGAAGTGCGGCTTAATCAAATCAAGATCCAGCAGGCCGAGGCCAAGCTGATCCCAGCCGAGGACGTGGACAACTACCTGCTGTTCCTCGCGGCACGGGTAAAGTCAGCGATGTATCAGGGTTTCACCACCGAGCTGCCGCCCAAGGTCGCCGGCCTAGATGTGAGCGACATCCGCCGGCTGGCACGAGAGCACGCGGATCTGGTCTGCGTCTCCATGCAGCACGCGCTCGAGGACTGGAAGACCGAGCAGAACGCCAGGCGCAAGGCAGCCGCTCAGGAAGCGCGCAGCGCATGAGCCTCGAGGTTCTCCAAGGATGGCGCCGCGGGTGGGCGCTGCCAGATCGCCGGCCGATCCACGACTGGGCCCGGGATTTCGTTCAGCTCGGCGGAGGCTACGCACGCCAGGGCGCCTTTGACATCCGCACCTGCCGGCACCTGCTCGAGCCATTCGAGGCCGTCGCCGACGAACGTGTGCGCGAGGTGACATGCCGCGCCGCGATCCAGACACTCAAAACGCTCTTCGTGGAGATCTCCAGTCTTTGGGCGATTGCCAACGAGCCAGGGCCGATCATGTGGACGCAGCAGGACGACGAGAGCGCGGCCGAGCACGTCAAGGGACGGTATCGCAATCTGCTGCGCAACTGCGAGCCGGTGGCGCGCCTGCTGCCGAAAAACAAGCACGATGCCGCGACCTGCGAGATCTACTTTGGCGATTTCTACCTGATCATCAACGGCGCCAATCTAAACAACCTGCAGAGCAAATCGATACGCTGGAAGCTTAACAGCGAGTGCTGGCTCTGGAAGCAAGGGCTGCTGACACATGCTCGCCGGCGCGTCTCGGCCTACGCCCGCGACGGAATCAGCAAGATTCTAAACGAGAGCCAAGGATCTCACGCGGACGACGATTTTGACCGGCTTTGGCATGAGGGGACGGCGCAGATCTGGTCTGTCCAGTGTTTCGGCTGCCAGCGCTTTGTGCCGCTCGAGTTTTTCGGCCGCGCCGCGGACGAGCCGGCAAAGCGCGCCTGCGTGATCTGGGACGAAGGCGCACGAAAGGAAAACGGCATGTGGGACGAGCAGCTTGTGCGCAACTCGACGCGCTGGCTTTGCCCCCACTGCGGTCACGAACACGCCAACAGCGCCGCCACCAGGGCACGCTGGAACAGCACCGGCCGATACTCGGCGCCGCGAGCTGATCGCGACGGGAAGCACCGATCCTTTAACTGGAACGCGATTTTGGCCGAGGACATGGGCCAGCTGGCGGTTGAGTTCCTGCAGGCGGGCGAGTTCAAAAAACGCGGCCAGATCAACCCGCTGCGCGATTTCTACATGCAGCGGCTGGCGTTGCCGTGGCGCAACGAAGAGGCCCAGCTAAACCGGACGACGGTCGAGCTCCGCGGAACATACACGCTCGCTGACATCCACGCCCGAGGTCGCGAGAAGATCGAAAACGAAGCGCGCCGCATGATGACAATAGATCGCCAGCGCGACCACTTCTGGGCCGTGGTGCGTGCATGGAAAAGCGACGGCGGCTCACAGATGCTTTGGCGCGGCAAACTCAGCACGACCGAGCAAGCCGAGGGAATCCGGCAGCATTTCGGCGTCGAGCAGCAGCTCTGTTTCGAGGACGCGCAGTTCAGCACGGCGCAAGTTTACGAGGACTGCATCCGCTACGGTTGGACCGCGCTCCACGGCAGCGGAGATGATTCATTCGTGCACATCCGGCCAAACGGCCAGAAAGTGCAGAAATTCCATTCCAGCATCAAACAGACCCAAGTGCCCGGCGGTTATGCGCGTTACATGTTTTGGGCATCGGATCCGGTTAAGGACGTGCTCGCGGCACTGGTCGCCGGCAACTCGCACCCGTGGGAATGCGGCGCCGATCACGGCGAAGAATACGCACGCCATCTCCGCGGCGAGGTTAAGCGCGAGCGAGTCAGCAAGAGCACGGGCCGCAGCGAGTGGCGCTGGACGAAGACCGGACCGAATCACATGTGGGACTGCGAGGCCATGCAGGTGGCCGTGGCTCTCGCGCTGCAGTTGCTACCATCTCCCGAAAAGAGCGAAACAACTACAAGCACTGAAAAATAAGACGCCATGAAAGTTCTGTTCTCCAATCCACCCTGGTGGGATGTCGACCTGAAGACACAGCAGCTGTTAATCGGAGTGCGCGCCGGATCGCGCTGGCCGTTCACCAGGTATTCCGTGCATGCTCCGGGCGAGTTCAGACACGGTGGCTATCTGCCGTTCCCGTTCTTCTTAGGAAGCGCAGCGGCTCGGACGAAGGCGACACTGCCGGACGCGACGATTGAGATGCGCGACTCAATCGCCCGCGGCGAAAGCTACCAGCAGTTCTTCGACGCGGTGCTTGCCGATCCACCCGATTGGGTCGTGCTCGAGACGGCGACCGCCGCGTGGGTCCACGACGAGAAGGTGATCGATTGGTTCGCGGCGATGACAAAGGCCCAGATTATCCTTTGCGGTCCGCTCGACATTTCCAAGGCCGACGAGATTCTCGGACGGCATCGGAACATCGCGGCGATCGTTCAAGGCGAGTACGACAAGCAAGTGCTGCGCGTGATCCGCGGCCAGCGTGGCGTTATCGCGCACGATCTGCTGACTGTTGGCGAGATGGATAATCTGCCGTATCCGATCCACGACGAAGTGGCGGTGGGCAATTATTGGGACGCATGCCCGAAAGGCCAAACCGCGCCGCAGCTGCAGTTGATCACGAGCCGCGGGTGCCCTTACAAATGCATTTTCTGCGTCTGGCCGGCAGTGATGACCGGCAACGATCCAGACGGCACCAGGGCGCGCACCGTGCGTTGCCATTCCCCCGAGTGGGTCCGAGGCGCCATCAAAACGCAGATCGACGATGCATGGGCGAAGGGTGTGCGCTACAAGAGCATTTATTTGGACGACGACACATTCAACCTTACCGAGAAGCACACCCGGCAGATCTCGCAGGTGATGAAGGAATTTGGGCTTCCCTGGTTCGCGATGTGCCGTGCCGATACGGTGAAAGAGGAGACCTGGAAGCTCATGCTCGAATGCGGATGCAAGGGGGTTAAGCTCGGATTCGAGAGCGGATCCCAAACCGTGATCGATAAGATCATCAACAAGCGGCTCAACTTGGCGAAGGCTGCAGACACCGCGAGGATGCTGCGCAACATGGGCATGAGCGTCCACGGCACGTTTACGGTTGGACTCCCGGGCGAAACCAAGCAGCAGCAGCAGGAGACGCTCGATTACATCAAGATGCTTTACGAAACCGGCGGTCTGGATACGCACCAACTGAGCGGCACCGCTGAGATTGAAGGCACACCGCTGCACACCCTCAAGGTGACGGGATCTCTCGAAAAATACGCTTCCGCGAAAATCGACGATGCCTACGTTGCCAACCCAGACGGCGCCGCGAAGCTGCGCGAGATGAAGCTATGACCGCACTTCAAAAGCTATTTGAGGAACGCGCCGCATTCCACGGGCACAAGGACATGCTGCCGCACATGCACCAGCTGCGCCAGCTCGCGGCTGGCTGCAGGACGGCAACGGAATTTGGGGTGCGCACCGGGCAAAGCACGATTGCGCTGGCCGCAGGTCTCGAGGCCGGCGGCGGCGGCGAACTGGTATCATACGATATCAGCGAGCCATTGTTTGACTTCCCAGAGGCACCGACCGTGACGTGGAAGTGGCACCGGGCCGATACGTCAAAAATGGATCTGATCGAGCAGACGGATCTGCTCTTCATCGATACGCTGCACAACGCCGCGCAAGTTGAAGCCGAGCTCAAACACGCCGTCATGGTGCGCCGCTACATCGCGATGCACGACGTTTACAAATTCGCTCAGGACGGGGAGAGCGGCGAAGGCATCATCAAGGCAATTCTCGAGTTCCTCGCAGATTGCCCAGAGTGGGGCGTGCTCCAATATTACCACTCAAACTGGGGTCTGCTGATCCTAAACCGCATTGCCTAATCTATGGGATCCGTAATCATCATTGCCGGCCACATGCGCACATGGAAAACGTGCGCGCACACGTTCAACTGGCACGTCGCTAGGCACCTGCCCAAGCCGCTGCACTTTTACATCTCGACGGTGCAGGACGAAGACGCCGACGACTGGAAGATCACGCAGCAGCTGTTCCGGCCGAAAACGCTGATCAGCAAGGTCGAGCCGAGCCAACCGGATCTGCCAGAACCAACCGAGCCGGTGCGGTTCGAACCATACGCTCGCAGCGTGCCGATGCAGGCAGTTCTGCGCCAGCTCTGGCAGCTCGAGCAGGGCTGGAAGCTCTACACCGACCACCCGGTGAGCGACGTGGATCTGTTCGTTCGTGTGCGGCCGGATTTGTTCTTTCACTCATTCGATCAGACCTACACGCCTATCATCAACGAAGCTCTGACCCCTTGGTGGGGGCGATTCGGCGGCATTAACGATCGATTCGCGATTATGGGCGGGATCGCAGCAGCCGAGTACTTCCAGACCTTCAGCAACATGCCGGCACTGCTCGAGGATGGGTGCCCAATTCACCCGGAAAGTCTCGTCAAGGGATCGCTGCGTAAACGCTGGTGCATCGTTCGCGATAACCTGCGGGTCGAGTTTTCCACGCTGCGCAAGACGGGCGAGATGCGGCCGCCCGAAATCTCGGCAATAGACATCGCTCACGCCGGGCTACGTTGACGCGCCGGCCGTTTTCAGATGAAAATTCTCGTCTCCATTCTGCTGCGTCAAGCGAGGCGGAACAACGCGGCCAATCCGCGAAAGTGGCTCGAAGACCTCCAGGCCAGCAAGTGGACCGACATGAGCGCGCAGAACGGCCAGATCGTTGGGACTGCGCTGAACGGAAAATCCATCACGGTGCAGGCTCTCCCGGGCACCACGATCGCCGACCTGATCATGGCGAGCGAACTAGCCATCCAGACGATTGACGCAGGGTTTACTGCGCCAGTGTCTCAGACCGCCGGATTCTTACGCTGACGACTATGCCGACGCCACTCCCGCAACGATTCCGCGCAGCGCTGGGTGCTCTATTCGACGCCACTAACCGCAAGGAAATCGTGCGGCGACCGCTCGAGGTTCGCACGATCGGCAGCATCTCAAGTGAGGTAAATTCCACCGACCGGGCGCAGCTCCTGAGCGATTCCCGCAAACTATACGCCAATCTGGGGCCGGCCAAGGGCGCAATCGACGCGAAAGCCATGTATGCCGTCGGCCGCTCCTGGCTACCGAAATTTGAGGGCGCCGATCAAGCCTGGGGCGAAATCGCACGAGAATGGCTGCTTAATGAGTGGTATCCGATCGCCGACATCAGCGGTCGCGACTTCCAGACGAGTCTATTCCTCGCATCCGTTGCGGTGGATCGCGACGGCGATGTGGGCGCCATCCTGACCGAGTACGAGACCGCTTTCCCGGCGATCCAGCTGATCCCCAGCGAAGGTATCCACAATCCGAGCAGCGACAAGCTCGACCGTGACGGATTCCTGCTGAGTGGACCGTACCAAGGGCTGCGCGTCATCGATGGGGTCGTGATCAACCCGCAAGGCCGGCCGGTCGCCTTCTACGTCGAGGAAGAGGCGCAGGCGCCCGGCAGCGAAGAGGAAATGCCCGAGGTCCGCGAATACGTCACCGCCCGCGATATGATGCTGCTGGCCGAGCCGGCCTGGATTAACCAGTTCCGCGGTCTCCCGGGCTTCGCGCATGCCATCCTGGATCTTAAGGATCTGCGCACGGTCCAGGGGTATGAAAAGATGGCGTCTGCGCTGGCGTCCAGCATCGGCCTGATCGAGTACAACGAGAGCGGGCTGGCAGATACCAGCGATCCAGCGGTGGCGCTTTCCGGCGCTCCCTACGTAGGCCAGGATGTCGCCGCCAAGGAGTTTTTCGGAGGCATGGTTCGCCACTTCAAGGCCGGCAGCGGCTCAAAGCTCGAGGCATTCAAAAACGACCGGCCAGGCGATGCTTGGCAGAAATTCATGGACCGGCTGCTGCGCAACGCAATGGCCGGCATCAACTGGCCGTTTGAATTGGCCTGGGACATCTCCGCGCTGGGCGGAGCCAATACCCGCTTTGTCATCTCGACCGCAATGCGCAGCGTCGAGGATCGCCAGGATCTTCTAAAGCCGTTCGCTCGCCGAGCGGTCGGCTACGCGGTCGCGAAGGCGATGAAAAATGGCCGGCTGCCGGCGAATCCTGACTGGTGGAAATGGTCGTTCACGATGCCGCCGCGGCTTACGGTTGATTTCGGCCGCGATGCCGCCGCCCAGCGCGAGGACTATTTATCCGGCATCATCAATCTCAGCGACATCTGCGCAGAGCGTGGCATCGATCTCAAGAGCCACATCGCTGGCCGCGCCGCTGAAAACCAAGCACTTGAGGAGGCCGGGCTGCCTGTTCCTGGGCTCCGCGGCGATCTTTCGCCAACTGCTAACGAGCCGATCCCGGTGCCGGTTCAGATTCCGAGCGACGCCGCCGCACTCTCCCAGGCTGCGCTGCAGGTGGACACGGCGCCTACTGAGGCGATGCGCGAAGAGGCCGAACGCGGCTTGCGCTGGCGCGAAGAGTTCAACCGAGGCGGCACTGCCGTCGGCGTGGCACGCGCTAGGGACATCTCCAACGGGCGGTCACTATCCAACGAGACGATTTTCCGCATGAAATCCTTTTTCCGCCGGCATGAGGTTGATAAGCAGGGCGAAGGATTTAACGCTGGTGAGCCCGGCTATCCATCCGCTGGCCGCATCGCGTGGGCGCTCTGGGGCGGGGATCCGGGCTATGCCTGGGCCGAGCGCAAGGTGCTTGAGATTGAGCGCGAAAGTTGACGGATTCTGAACCAATTATGAGCCACCGCGTTTGCCTCCAGGAGTTCTCCGCTGACGCCAGCGGCTTCGCCAACGTCTCGCTAATCACCGGCGGGATCGAGGCTGCCGGCCACGGCCTTTACATCGACGACAAGAGCATTGACGACGCGATGCGCCTGCTGCTCGGCAAGAGTCTCCGCGCCTATCTCAAGCACGACGGCGCAGGATCCGATCGGCTCGGCCAGGAGATCGGCTTTTTCAGCGGGATCTACCGCGAGGGAAACAAGATCAAGGCCAAATCGTTTGAGTTCCTCGAGAGTTTTAAGCGCGAAGCCGGCGCCACATATGACAAGCTGGTTGAGCTAGCGCAAAAAGTTCCCGATCAGTTTGGGGTCTCGCTGGTCCTCGAGTATCGGCCAGTTTGGGTTCTGGCTGACGGCAGCGAGATCCCTGCTGGTCTGGGCGATTCTGCACCGAGCGGCGCGCTCCGCTCTGCTCCCAGCATGCGGATCGCCAACGTTATGTCGGCCGATCTCGTCCAGCGCCCGGCCGCAAACCCCAACGGGCTGCTTTCAGCCGTTGACGCGCCGCAATCTTTGCAAGCTACCATGACCACCGAAACCAAGCCCGAGACCGTTCCCGCGCCTGACGCGGCCGCTCTCGCTGCCAAGGATTCCGAAATCGCCACCTTCAAGGCCGAGGCCGAGAAGCAAGTTGCCGAGCTCTCGAGGCTCACTGACACCCACAAGGCCGCTCTGGCCGAAAAAGACGGCCTGATTGCCACGCTGACCGCCGACAAGGCAAAGGCCGAGGCTGCCGTTGCCGAGCTCTCCAAGGAGCGCGACGAGCTCAAGGCTAAGGTCGAGGATCTCGCCGCCTATGACGCTCGCCAGCTCGGCGTGGCGCCGGTCAAGGTCGCGCACGCGCAGCTCGCTCGCAAGAGCGCGAGCTACAAGACGCCCGAGGAAATGCTGACCGCCTATGAGGCCATGCCCGAGGGCTCCGAGAAGCGTGCGTTCCGCAAGCTCAACCGCGAGGCTCTCTTCGCTGCTTTTTCCGTCCGTAAATAATAACCACTAACCTACTACTCTCATGGCTAATTCCCTGAGCTCCTCCCTGGTCCTCGACACCCTCGCCGAGGCCACCCTTACGACGCTGGGCAATCGCCTGGCTCCCCTCCGCGCCTTCAGCACGGACTTCACGACCGACATGATGAACCAGAACGCCTTCGTTCAGGTTCGCAAGGCCAACGCGGCCGGCGCGGTCCAGACCAACCCGACGAACTTCGAGACGGGTGACACCAATGTCACCAACGTCGCTGTGCAGGTTAAGCACTACTCCAAGAGCTACAACCTCTCGAGCCAGGAGCTTAACCAGGGCTTCCGTCTCGAGCAGCTCGCGCAGATCAACGCGCAGGTCTTGGCTAACAAGATCATCGACATCGCTCTGGCTCCCATCACGTCGACGAACTTTGCGAACAACGTTACCGTTGCGCAGGCTTCGTTCTCTGCCACCAACGCCAAAACCCTTTGGGGCTTCGTTGCGAAGAGCTCGCTGCGTCACCTGATCTTGGATGGCACTGCCTTCGCGCAGCTCCTCCCGACCAGCGGCGAGAACTTCCAGCTGCCAACCGGCGGCTCCTCGAGCTATCGCCCCGGCGCCTATGGTTTCGACGGCATCATTCTCAACACTCGTTGGGACGGTGCCGGCACGAACATCTACGGCTTCGCGGTCGGACCCGAGGCCGTTGCGGCCGCGGCTGGTCTGCCGATGATCGACCCGGGCGTGGCTTCCATGCTGGCCGGCTCGCGCACCCTGACGCTGCCTGATCTCGGCATCTCGGTCCAGCTCAACACCTGGGGCTCGCTCTCCAGCCGTGCGGCCTGGGCTTCGCTGGATGTCATGTTCGGTGCGGCTCTCGGTGACAACACCGCCGGCGCGCACGTCAAGACTGCCTAATAAACTCCCGGCCACTGCTCGCGGCCGGTTTATCGTGTGCTACCCAGCTCCTCGCAAGGGGGGCTGGGTCAGCCACATAAGGGCGAGCACCACACGATTCCTATGAGCAACCAAACAGCAGACGCGCCGGCTGCGGCCGGCAACGCATTAACAGACCACGCTGCGCAGGTCGCAGCGGTCTCAAGCGCCACTGAGCCGGCGCCTATGGTATTCGACGAGTCCGATCGGATCGTGATCGGCACGCCATGCTACGGCGGCAACGTCAAAATGGGGTTCATGACCTCATACAACGAGACGCTGCTGCACATCCGCATCCGCGTGCGGAACGAGGACGGCGAAGTTGAGCTGCAGCCGCTGGTGGCTGAGTCCATGTTTCTGGACAAGGAAAGCCACATCGACCGCGCCCGAAACAAGATCGCGGCCAAGTTTCTTGCGACCAGATACAACTGGCTGCTCTACATCGACGCCGATATCGTTTTCCCGGGCACCGCGGTGGCGAGGCTCTGGCAGCATGGCATGGTGGGCCACAAGATCGTTACGGCACCCTACGCGCTAAAGGGCGTGGTGCCCCAGTTCGCGATCAATGGGCTAGCTGGAGCCAAGATCGACGAACGCGGGCTGGTCGAGGTAGTGCATGCCGGCACAGGCTTCATGCTGATCCATCGCAGCGTGTTTGACGCGATCCGCGATGCCGGCTTGGCGCCCGAGTACAATCTCGGCAGCAATGATCCCGATGTTCACACGCTCAAGACCTCCAGGGCTTACTTCAAGTCGGGCGTGCGCGAAGTGATGCCGGGCAATCCCATCTGGCTCTCCGAGGATTACATGATCTGCCATGAATGGCGCAGCCTGGGCGGCAAGATCCACACCGACACCAAGGTGGCACTGAGCCACATAGGCGATCTTACCTATCCGGCGAATCCCAAGGAAATCTTCGCCGCCGTGGCCGAGCTCCGCCGCATCAAGCATCACGATTGCCCAGCCACGCTGGTTTAGGATGAGTGCTTTCAACGATCTGAACACGCGGGCCGCGGAATTCGCCGAGGACACGATGGGCGAGGCGTTTTCCTACACGTCTCTGGCCGGCGTTACCACGGCCGGGCTGATCGGCGTGTTCAACCAGGTCGAAAGCACTTACCTATTCGAAGATCACTCGCAGCGCAGGACCGTCGAGCTGGACTGCTGCACCAGCAAAACGCAATGGGGCGCGACGGTTCCTGCCAATCGGGCCACGATCACTTACGGCGGTGTGGGCTACGTCATTGACAAGATCGACGCGACCGACACCGCGGGGGATCCCTGGTACACGCTGCGCCTAAAGCGGCTGTCGTGATCTCATTCAACTACCAGGAGAATCTCGACAAGGAGCTGGCATTCCGGCTCATGCGGATTCAAGACCTGGCCCGCGAGGGCTTGGTGGATCCTGGAATGGGCACGTTGAGCGTGCAGGCGAAGCTGCTGCTGGAGCATGTAATGCGGATAACGCCGCCCAAGACGATCAAGCAGGGCAAGGATCGGGTGCGAATCGATCTCGAGCGCATATTCAGGCCGCTGGATCCAAACAAGTTCCGCAGCGAGAGCATCCGCAAACTCATCCGCGTCGGGGATCCAGTCGCTTGGGAGAACTTTTCCAGCAAGCAGCGCGAGGGTGAGCTGGCGCAGACGCAGGCAATCATTCCCAACGAGCGACTGCACCGCGCTAACCGAGACAAGCGCGGCCGGGCTTACCGCAACCCGCGGCCAAGGATGGTGACGCTCAAACCCGAGCAGGTCGTGCTTAAACAGATGATCCTAGCATCGCAGGCCAACGTTGGGCACGCAAAGGCCGGCTGGGTGCGTGCGTACACGGAACTAGGCGGAGATCGGGCGCCCGAGTGGGTTAAAAGGCATTTCCCCGGCAAGGGTGTCTTCCAGGATGGCCGCAAAGCCGATAACCCATTTATCGCCGCATACAATCAGACCGGCTGGGGGAAAAAGAGCGACGAAGCGCAACGCATCATGAATGCCGCGATCAAGGGCCGCACCAACGCCATGCGCAGTTACTTCGACACGATTGGCAAGATGATCGCCGAGGGGAAGCTAACTCCATTCCAGGCGCAGCAGGCAGCGATTGCCGAGCAGTTCTTTTAATATGCCAGCCAGCACCATCGCAGCGCTGCTCGATTACGAGACCAACATTGAAGACGCGCTAAAAACGCACTTCCAGAACACGCTGCCGACAACCCAGATTTTGACGCCGCGGGTGCTGATCGGGACCGCGCCGATCTTGACCACGCCGCGCATCACCCTGGTCGTAGGCGTTACGGGCACGAATCCTAACCAGACCGGCACACGGGCTAACACCACACAGGATTACGACTCGCACAAGCTGGGCACCGTCCAGGCCATCGGCACCACCCGGCGCGACGGCACCGGGCAATCTCTGGGCACGCTGCGCGGATCTATTCGCCAGGCGATGCTGCAGGCCACCGCGGCGCTGAACGTAAACACCCTGCCTTACTACCAAGTGATCACGCTGCGCGAGGGCTCCTGCGTCTCACTGAGCGACGCCGAGAACGACGAAATCAGCACGCAGGTCACTTACAACCTGGAATTCTACATAAAACCCGACCAGTGGCCGGCGAGTTGACGCAACCCGCAAAAGCTAGACTACCATGCCCTACCAAGACGGCACATTTCCGAGTGGCTCGCCCACCATCACGATCAACAGCATCGCCTACAAGGCGAACAGCTTTACAGTCACCAAGCCGGCGAACACCGTGAACATCACGGACCAGAACGGCGATCCGTCCGGCGCCATCAGCTTTAAGCAGCCGCGCAACGGCACCGCCGAGGTTCAGTTCGCCGCCAACACCACGGCCGAGCCGACGACCGCCGCTTACAATTCCACGACGGGCGTATTCGTCGCGACGATCGACAACGCGAACGTGAACTGCTTTGTCACGTCAGTCTCGATCTCAAAGCCCAAGGACGCCCCTTGGACTGCCACGCTAAACTGGCAGGAAAAGATTAATTGAGGACCGGCACGCGCCGGCTGGCGTGATGTCGACCGTCCTCCAATTTAGAGAAATCCCAGGCTTCGCGGACGCACTGCGCCGCGAGGCTTCTGTGCGTCGGCAGGCATGGGCACACACGCACACCGAGATCGCAGGCATCCGCGTCCGCGTCCTAACGATGCGTGACGTGATCATCCTCGAGGAGCTGCAAAACGGATTTTTCGCTCCCTGGCGATTCGACACCAACGAGGAATTTCTGGCCCACTGCGCGCAGCTCGTCTGGTGGATGTCGGACCTGCCTAAGCCGCCGCTCTACTCTCGCAGCGTCTTCCACCCTTGGATCGCCGGGCGCCAGCAGGCTCTAATCCGCTACCTAGCGACCAGGCCCAAGCAGCTCGCTGACGACACCAATCGCTACCTGCGCGATGCGTTCATGGACGCGCCCAAGGGCGGAGAGACGCAGGGCCAAGCCGTCGCCGGCATGCCCGCCTATCTCGCCGACACTCTGGCCGCTGGTGGCTTCCAGGGGACGACCGACGAGATGCTGGACATGCCGATTGCTCGCCTTTGGCAGCTTATCCGACTCGCGAGCCGCAGGGTTTACGGGACGCACTTAACGAATGAGAGCGACAAAATCGCCTGCGACTTCCTCGCCGGCATGACCGGGAGAAATTAACCGTGGCCGAATTTGGCGTTGGATTCCGTTTCTTTGCCAAGACCGACGAGCTCGCCGCCGGTCTGCGACAGGCTGGCGAAGAGGGCAAGCAGCTCAAAAAGACCCTAGGCGACACGTTCGGCGAATCGAGCGTCTGGAAGAATCTGACCGCGGTCGGCATCGGCACGACGCTGATCCGCGGATTCATGCTGGCGACCGAGAACGCGCAAAAGCTCCGCGAGGAATCAGAGCGACTCGGCCGGCCGCTCGACTACGCCACCGCATCTGTAGCCAGGCTCGGCGATGCCTTCGACCAGCTTAAGCAGTTTGGCGCCGATTCCGCGACGTTCATCCTTTCGGGGTATACTCTGATCGGCGACGAGATCGGCAAAGTGATTAACCGAGTCCGCGGCATCACTGAGGCCCAGGAAGTATTCGCCGAGCGCGCCGCCAAGGCCGCCGAGGAGGCCGAGAAGCGCCTCGCCAAGGCTCGCGAGGCTAACGACCCGGAGAAGATCCGCGAGGCCGAGCGGCGCCTGGCTGACGCCCGCATTGAGGCCGCGATGAAAAACGCGGACGAAGTGGGCAAGGTCTTCCTGCTGATGCAGCGCGAGCTAGCGATCAAGGAAGAGATCGCCCGCGTGGGTGAACGCACGGTCAAGGGCATTGAGCTCCAGGGCCAGCTCGAGAAGACCCGGGCGGAGATCATCGCCGAGAATCGCAAAGATCAGGAGAAGCTAGCGAAGGAAGGCGAGGCCGCCGTTGAGGCCGAGTTCAAGGCGATCGACGAAACGCTGGCAGCTCGCGAGAAGCTGGCGAAACTGAAGTTCGACGCGCTGACGGCCGCCGAGCAGGAAGTGATTGTGGCCCGCGAGATGGCCCAGCTCGAGAAGGAATTCCGCCAGCTAAAGGTCGACGGCGTCGAGACTACCGACGTAGAGATTCAGCTGCTCGAGAAGGGCAACCAGCTTGCCAAGATCCGCGCCGAGATCGCGAAAGACACCGCCAACCAGAGCGAGCGCGCTGTGCAGGCCGAGGTGCAGAAAAACCGCGTTATGGCCTTTCGCGGCGGCGCCACCTTCAACGAGCAAAGCGACGAGACGCTGCGCGAGATCATCCGCCGCAACGAGCAGCAGGCATCCAGACTCCAGGCTGAGGGCATCGGGCAGCCGCAGCTTGTGGCTTCGCTCAACCTAGGCGAGGCATCTAGGCTCCGCTTCGAGGCGCAGAATGCGCAGCAGATTCTCGCCAGCCGCGAGGAGCTGCGCCGAAACGTGCAGATGATGGGCATCGAAGGCGCCCGCATGCAGTTCCGCGGCGATCCGATTGTGTTTGAATCAATGGTGCAGCGCTTCGTCGAAGACTCACGCACCACGCAAGACGTGCAGCGCGAAAACGGACGCCAGCTCCAGGACATCAACCAACGGCTGCTGAAAGCCGGATTCGGAAAGTAAACGCACATGGCCTACCAAGACGGCAACTTCACCAACGCGATCCAGGACGGTCCAGCGCGCATCTTTTACCCGTTCATCAATGGGCCGACCAAGGACACGACCACCAAGGGCACGGTGCGCAATTACGTCGTGGTGCCGTCGAGCTATACGCCCGCCGCAGCTCTCAGCACGGATCCGGCCGATAACACGCAGTATCTGATCGAGGAGACTGATCTGACCGTGGAAGGTGGCCTGGGTCGCTATGGTCGCACCTACTGCAAGGTGCCAGGACAGCAGATTGAGCCTGGGACGATTGCCCTATCTAAGCCAACGATCCCTGGCAACGACGCATTTCCGCGCAATTTCGGCAGCTACCTAATCGTTCAGCCAGACACGACGCTGGAAAAATACGACGCCTACCAGCGCACGGCTGTTACCAGCGACAGCGGGGTGCCGGGCTTTTATCCGACCGGAGGCACGTACACGCTCGGATTCGACGGGAACACGTCGTCTGCACTAAATTACGCAGCGAATGCGGCCACGGTGCAGACCGCACTGAACGGATTTAGCACGGTTCAGAATCGCGGCAATGTGACAGTGAGCGGAAGCTACAATTCGTCGACAGGGTTTGATGTGACGTTCGCGAACATCTCGGCGGGGACGATGAATGTTTCTGCAATTAACGTTTCTACAGACTCCACCCGTCTAAGTTCAACAAGCACAAGCAATGGTGGATACGCGCAATCATTTATTGTTGAAGCATTTGTTGACGCATCATCAACACTCACTAATGCCAACCCATCAATAAACGTAACATCAATTACAGTTACTGGAAGCACATTTCCAGCGCCATCCAAATCAGGGTATTTTATTGTTGAAAGCACCAGGGTGATGTATGGAACAATTCAAGCAAGCCCAACCGGGGCGAGCATTACTGGCGGAACATTTACGCTATCTATTTTCGGTCAGACCACGAGTCCAATAAGTTTTTCAACTATCGATGGGACTCTGATTTCAAATATTGAAACAGGTTTAAACAGCCTATCCGGTGTTTCAGATCGCGGAGGGTGCGATGTTTATGATTTCACTAGGCTGGAACCAAGCAAAGGATTTATTTTTCGTGCCAGCTTTTTAACTCCAAAGCTTTCTGGAACGTTTACTATCAGTGCGCTTTCCGAAACAACATCTGCACTGAGTTACAATGCATTAATATCCGATGTTCAAACTGCGCTGAATAATCTATCTAATGTTCAGAGCAGGGGCAATGTGGTGGTTACGTCATCAAGCGGGGGCTCATCAATCCTAAACAATTTCGGTAATGTCGCAGCTTTCTCAGTTGGTTTCAGCAATAACACATTTGCGCAAAATGCTGTCCCCCTGACGCCATCGGGCAGCACGATCACGATTGCAAAGACCGACGGCACCATCGGCCGCACCCAGCGCGTCACCTTTGCGTCGGCATCAGCCACCCGCACGCTTTACGCCGCCGGCCACGGGATTGACGCTGGGGAAACCATCTTCATCCGCAACTCTGGCAGCGTCTTCGCGAATATCGCATCAAGCAAAGTTACGGTGGTTGATGCTAACACGATCCAGCTTTCGGTGGCCGCCTCCGATACATGGGCAAGCGTCGCATCCATTACCGAGATGGGACCGCGCACGAAGACGAATTACGAGCCAGGCAGCGTCGTGATCCGGTCCAAGACCACAACCGATTTTTATCTGCCTGGGGTCACTGCGGGCATCACGACTGCGGACGACATTCCTATTCCGGTCGACGAAAGCGGCACGGCGGCTTTTCTCCAAGGCGTCTTTTCCGGCCAAGACAACATCAACGTTCGCGTTGGCGAGCTCACGCCCTGGCGCGGGCCGATCTTGCTGGTGGATCGCACCAGCGTGGCATCTGCTGACGTATGACGCCGATTCCAGAGCCAACGGATCCTTTGCTCGGCTGGGCAATGGACAATCCGACCGCGGTGCGAGAGGCGATCCGGCGCATCAATCTGCTGACTGGTAACGTTCAAGTGGTGATCACGAACACCGGAGGATCCCAGCTCACGTTCACGGATCGCAACGCCATCCTGACGATCAGCACCAAGGATATCGATCTAGGCACTGTATCCGGCAGCAAGGGAAGCAATGCGGCGCTCTCAAGTCTGATGACCGCATTTAAACGGATCTTCACCATCACGGATTCTACGTCTTGACGAAACACTCTCTCTCAAATGGCCCGCAACGACGTTTTCCTGAACATTAACGCACTTTCGCCTGCTGATGCGGTCGTTACCGGCCAGCAGGACATGACCGCGGCCACTGTGCCCGAGCTGGTGCTCGGCGATACGCCGACGTTCAATTTCTATTTCACCGATAACACCAACGTCTGGCCGAGCTGGGCTGGAAACGCGTCTTACACTCTGACCTGGGCGCTATCCGATGCCGTGGCCGGCGATTTCACGCCGGCGGCTACGACCGCCGACGCCACGCCGATTACCGGCGGCTGGAGTGTCGTCCTCCCGCTTAATGCTTACGACCTGGTGGGCCTGCTGAACACGAAGCGCGTCGGCCAACCCTACCCGGTGCAGAATCTCTGGCAGCAGCTGCGCGTGGCCGATCCCAGCGGGAACGAGGTTACCAGGGCGATGTTTTGGACGCCGGTCCGCTACCGGGCTATCAGCGACACTCAGAACACGGAAAGCGCCAGTCCGACGGGCGGCCGCTTCGTCACGGTGGACACGGTAAACGCGCTACAGAGCCCGAATGCCACCAGCTTTTACGCCGCCAACCCGGTGCCGACATCGGCGCTTGGCACTGCTGCCAACGGCGAACTGCTGATCGGCAATGGCACCGGCTTCGTCAAATCGACACTGACCGCAGGCACGGGCATTACCGTCACCAACGCCGCAGGAGCGATCACGATCGACGCCACGACCGCTCAGGAAGTGCTGACGGCCACGGTAACGAATGCCGAATCGGTCGCGATCACTAAGGGCCAGGTGGTGTATATTTTCGGCGCCACCGGAAACAGGCCGTCGGTTAAGCTGGCCTTCAACACGACCGACGCGACGAGCGCCAAGACCTTTGGCGTAGTCTCCGACACATCAATTTCAGCCGGCGGCACCGGCACCGTCACCTGCGTCGGCGTGATTACTGGTCTGAACCTGGCAGCGTACAACGACGGCGACACCGTTTATCTAGGAGCGACGCCAGGCAGCGTCACCAACGTAAAGCCCTACGCTCCCAATCATCTCGTTTACGTAGGCATCATCGAGCGGGCGAACATGGGCAACGGCGAGCTGTACGTTCGGATCCAAAACGGCTACGAGCTCGACGAGATCCACGACGTGCAGATCAACGCGCCGCGGCAAAGCGGTCAGACGCTGATTTATGATAACACGTTAAGCCTGTGGAAAAACGCCAGAATCACCGCCGGCACCAATATCGGCGTTACGAATGGCGACAGCTCCATCACGATCGGCTTCAGCGGAACGCTGCCGGTCGCCAACGGCGGCACTGGCGTCACGACCTCGACCGGATCTGGATCGGTGGTGCTCTCGACGAGCCCGACGCTAACTACGCCGATTCTGGGCACGCCGCAGAGCGGCACGCTCTCGAGCTGCACCGGGCTTCCGATCTCGAGCGGTGTAAGCGGGCTGGGCACTAACGTCGCTACCGCTCTCGGCACGAACGTCGGATCCGCTGGCGCTTTCGTCGTAAATGGTGGAGCACTCGGCACGCCTTCATCCGGAACGTTGTCCAGCTGCTCAGGACTGCCAATTTCAACCGGCGTCTCTGGTCTCGGTACTAACGTCGCGACGTTCCTTGCAACGCCGAGCAGCGCCAATCTTGCGGCCGCAGTTACTGACGAAACCGGCACCGGCGCACTCGTCTTCGCAAACACGCCCACGCTGGTCACGCCAAACATCGGCGCGGCGACCGGCACGAGCGTCAATTTATCGGGCGCAGGAACGTTTGGCGGCAACCTCACCGTCAGCGGGACGGGCGTAAATACGTTCAACGTAGGAGCAGGAACCTCTGTCATCAGCCTCAATAGCACGGCAGCAAGTCCAACATGGCTGGCGTTCACTTCTGGAGCTACAACGCTAGCTTCCATAGCGCGTACCGGAAACGATTTTATCATTTCTGGAGGAAATTCTGGTGCGTCATTAAAGCTTACTTATGGAGCTACGCAAACCGCCACCATAACGGGCAACCTCACCGTCAGCGGGACGGGGAACAGCAGCGTGGCGGGCAACCTCGGCATCGGGACCACTGCGCCTAGTTACATCTTGGACGTACAGAGCGCCGCTCCCTCATTCCGCGTCAAGAATACGACTGCCGCCGGCGGCGCAACACGAGACAGCACGATTTTACTTGAGGCTCAAAACGACTTTAGCGGACAGACGCAGGCGTACATCAAGGGCATCTTGGCCGGAAATTCAGGTCTGTCCACGCTCACGTTCGGCACAGCCGGAGCGGCTGGAGACACTACTGCTACCGAGCGCATGCGCATCACCAGCGGCGGCAACCTCCTCATCGGCGGTGTCATCGACTCCGGCAACGGCAATCTGCAGCTCAAGAGTACAAGCGGCACCGCGGCGGGCGGGATTGGGTTTGGGACGGATACGAGCTTGTATCGCTACACCGCTGGACGCCTTGGATTGGCCCATATTGGAGGCGGCACGCCTACTCTGTATCTGCTGGAGGGAACCACGGAAACGGCGCGGCTCTGGACTGCGAACGGCCCTTGCTATCTCGACACGCTTACGGCCCAGCCGATTTATTTCCGTCCCAACGGCACCACCGCCCTGACGCTCGACAGCAGCCAGAACGCGACGTTTGCGGGGAATGTGACGGCTTCAAAAGCAGGAGCAGCATTTTATTCCATTGAGAGCACGGTTAATGGCGCGCTTTCCGAGGTCATTATTAAGGGCAAGAACAGTTTAGGAACAGCGCGTGAAGCTCGCCTTGGACTAAACAAATATGCCGACGATGTATTTTCGATTTACGACGGCACAACCGAGCGATTCCGGCTTAATCTGACAAACGGAGCCGCCACCTTCTCGGGCGCAATCGCCATCGGCAACACGGTAAACACCGTCAGCCCGACCAGTCCGAATCGCACGATCACTATGGTTATCGGCGGAGTCACTTACTACCTGCACGCCAAGACCACGAACGACTAATCTTCACCCATGCAAACCAACATCTCTCCCGTCGCCGTCTATCCGGCCACCGCTAACACGCTCCTGATCCGTAGCATCTCCCTCGGGCCTCCGCCCGCGTATTACTACGAGTTGCAGGAGGTCACGGTGGTTCCCGGCACAATCGCCGTTCCGGGCAGGGCGGAGCAGCTCGACCCGACGACGGGCGAAGTGATTATGCCTGCCACGCCGGAGATTCCCGCGACGCCCGACACGACCACGGTGGTGGTGCTGAAAAACGGCAACGTGAACATGACCATCGACCAATGGGACAACTGGGCGGCTGGTCCCGAGAGCGAGGACGATGACTATCAGCTCGATTGCATTGCCTTGAATCTTGGGCTAACTCGCGCTTAACCTTTGCACATGGACACGATAACTCCCCAACAGGGTCTCGAGGTAATTGCCCAGGCGCTGCAGCAGTTCCGGGGCACCAGAGCCGATCATGATCTGCTCGAGCGCGCTTTCCGCGCCGTGCAGGAAGCCATCAAACCAAGTGAGACCAAACCTGCCCAGTGACGAGGATCTGATGATGCTTGCCGGCGTCTGTGTCGGCATCGCGATCGCCGCTTTAGTGGCGTTTTTTTGGTGACATGCTCGACCTGCTGACCAACGCGCTCGGCGGTGGAGCACTCGGCGTGCTGCTCCGCATCGGCAACGGATTCTTCGAGACCTGGCGCGCAGACAAGGAATCCAAGCT
>Ga0208975_1000241_pt1 | contig 29557 bp, 37 predicted proteins | sample GreLakmeER78MSRF_FD_187700 | JGI IMG/M metagenome (GOLD analysis project Ga0208975, IMG submission 187700) | Freshwater lentic microbial communities from great Laurentian Lakes, MI, USA - Great Lakes metaG ER78MSRF (SPAdes) | ecosystem: Environmental > Aquatic > Freshwater > Lake | place: Great...
CAGGTCTGCTACGTGACTTGATTAGAAAGGCACATGAGAATGTCACCTGGTAAACAAAAAGGAACATCCTTCGAGACACTCATCGTCAGGTATCTACAAACAGTTGGGTTCCCCTATGCAGAACGTCGCGCATTGCACGGCAACCTAGACAAAGGTGACGTAACAGGATGCGGGCCGTTAGTGTTCGAATGCAAAGCAGCTAAACGACATGAACTGTCAGCCTGGCTACAGGAAACAGAAACAGAACGGGTTAACGCCAACGCCGACTTTGGTGTGCTGGTTGTGAAACGCCAGGGTCATGGTACCGGCGAAGAACAATATGCAGTGATGCGGTTCGCTGATGCTGTACGTCTATTGAAGCAAGCGGGGTACTGACATGCTTGCTGAAGTAGTTATTCATCTCGGTCAAGAATGGCGCGACCTTGCCTACTGCCTATTCGGTATGAGTCTCGGAGTCTTCGGGGGAATTGTTATCCAAATCGAAAGAGGAAGGAAAAAGAAATGAGCGATGTGCAACACCCCGATTCGTGCTTCTGCTTTGAATGTCTCGGACCATCACAGTCCGACCTTATAAGTATCGGCAAAGAACTATTCGAATGTTTAATGAACCGTATCTATAACGCCAGCGACTTTGACAGGCTCGGCCCCATCTCAGAACGGGAACGAACCGCCATTGACGTGTACCTACAAACAACAAGAGGGAACAATGAAGAAACCACCACCAGCTGAACACGGCAGAGCAATGTATCGCCGTATGGGATGCAGATGCGACATCTGTAAGGCCGCTAATGCAGCCAAGAAAAAGCAATACACGAAACTGAAACCACCTAAAATTATTCTTGATGGTGAACTATTGATTGACATTATTGAACGGGCCGGAAGACTTCGAGACTTTGACCGCCATCAGATTGAACGCTGGAAGGCTAACGGTGTGAATGTTTACACTGCCGACTTTTGGTGTACCAAACTTGGCTACCACCCAACTGAAGTGTTCGGGTCTGACTTTTACCGTGGATGTTTTGATGAGGAGTACGCAGCATGAGCGAGTACATACACCAGGATGATGCGTACGAATGGGTTGATGCAAAACGTATCGAGTTTGCCGAGCAAGACTTCGCCAAGGTACAAGCCGAGCGTGACCAGTTGAAACTTAAAGTGCTTGAACTATCAACCGAAGTTGAACGCCTATCAAGGGAGCTGGCCCGTGCATAACCGTGAGTTAATAGCAATCATCCGCAAAATGTCAACAGACAAGACCGACCTTGAATATTTACCCGATTTTTCATTGATGGCTTGCCTCGAAATTGAACGCCTCACCGCCGAACTTGAAAGAGCCAACAAAGATGAATGATGGTATGGAGATAACAGGGTACAACCCTAAGTTCGATTTCAAAACTGACCTTGCCTACGGCCATGAAGGAGAGCAGAATCTTATTGATTTCTTTCATGCGTTAAACGCAGGCACAGTGGAAGTAAAAGCAGACAGGTACCGTAACGGCAGAATGGCTGTGGAGACACAGCAGAAGCCCGCACAAGGCGTATGGAAGGACTCTGGAATCAACGTGACCACCGCACAATGGTGGGCATATCGGTTCGCTCCGGATTCATACGTACTTGTATCTGTTCAACGCTTGAAGAACTATCTACGCCACAACTACGACCGCCTCGAAAAAAGAGACTTCGCCCCACAATCAGACAACCCCGCAAGAGGATTTCTCTTGTTTCCCCATCACGTACAAGACCTACAAACATCAGAGTTATACGACTGACTGATAGACTTCGTTTGCGTAGAGAAACGGGAACGCAGCCAACCAACAAGGAGGCACCATGCGAAAAATCATACCCATCATTGCGATAGTGGCGACACTTGCAATACCAACAACAACCCAAGCCAAAAGCTACGGAGATGAACTCATCATGCCGTGGCGGTTTTACAAGAGGCTTGCCCAATGCGAAACAGATTCACGTTGGCATACCAGCACCCGTAACTACACCTCCGGCTACGGAATAGCGAAAGGCACATGGATGCGGTTCAGTAACAGCTCCAATGCAGACCGCTACACCCCGTTAGAACAAGCACGGATTGTAGACCGCATCGCCTGGCTCGGACACACCGAACCCGATGGTGAGTACGTATGGCCAGTTGGCCCGTACGGGTGGGCTGTAATCAAGTCCCAAAACTGTATGAACCTACAACAATTCATCTGTCGCTCAACCCACCCGAAAGTTAAACGGTGGAAAAGATACTGCTAATGAGGATACTATTAACCCTGTTAGCTATTCCTATTTGGGCTGTACTTGTTAGCCGCATATTGGAATACGTCTATGAAAGAAAAGATAATGACTGAACCGTTACGTGTTTTATCCCTTGGGGCTGGAGTGCAATCCACAACCCTCCTACTAATGATGCTCCATGATGAGATACCACGTGCCGACCATGTGATATTTGCTGACACAGGATGGGAACCACAAAAGGTTTACGAACATCTCGAAAACCTTAAAGTCTTAATGGAAAAAGCGAACATGCCTTTCCATATGGTCAGCAAAGGAAACATCCGTCAAGATTTCCTTACCGATGGAAAACGCTACGCATCCATGCCCCTTCATATGATTGGCGAAGACGGTAAAAAAGGAATGGTACGCAGACAATGCACCGCCGAATACAAACTCGGTCCACTGATGAAGAAACAACGTGAACTAGCCGGTCTTAAATCAGGTCAACGCAGCAAAGAACACCTCATCACCACCGTTATCGGTATCTCATGGGATGAAGTACAACGAGTCAAAGACCCACAGTTCTCCTGGATACAACACGACTACCCACTGGTTGATGGGCGTATCAGCCGCCAAGATTGTCTTGACTGGTGCGCTGACAAAGGATATGCCCTACCCCCACGGTCAGCCTGTATTGGTTGCCCATTCAAGAACGCTGACGAATGGCGGGCATTAAAAGCAATGCCTGAAGAATGGGCCGACGCGGTTGAATTTGATGAAGCTCTACGGACATTGCCTCATTTGGTTGAAAGATACAGAGGAACACCTTTCCTACATTCGACACGTGTTGAGTTAAGAAATGCAGACCTTAGAACTAACGACGAAAAAGGAATTATCTCTTTATTTGACCAAGAATGTGAAGGCATGTGCGGGCTGTAACCCTATTGACACCGCTTGAAAATGTCTATACTATGAATCCAATGAAGGGCATCTCACTGAAACAACACTGGCACTGCCCACGATGCAAAGTAGCTGTGACCACCTACATAACCCTCTCAACCCCGCCACAACACCGTTGTCTAAAGGCTGCGAACCAACCCAAACCACTACAACCCTCGGAAGGGGAACACAATGGCCAGTAACACAATCACCATCCACGGAAAACTCGGTAAAGAACCCGACCTTCGATACACAGGCAGTCAAATGGCTGTAGTTGAATTCTCCGTAGCCACAACATCCGGCAAAGACGACAAAAAGAAAACCACCTGGTTCGAAGTCAAAGTCTTTGGTCAGCTCGCAGAGAACGTAGCGAACACCCTCACCAAAGGCGACAACGTAGTCATCACCGGCCGCATGGAAACAGATGAGTACACCAAAAAAGACGGTACGCAAGGCAAGTTCACCTCGCTCATCGCTGATGAAGTTGGTGCGTCATGCCGTTGGAACGCATGGGTTAAAGACCAAACAGGTAAGACACTGGCTCACGTTGGTACGGTAGGCAAAGCAATGCCAGCACCATCAACATACACAGATGAAGAACCCTTTTAGCCCAACGTTCGACGAGTGGGTAGCCTTCGGAATACAACAAAATTGGTGCGGCCCACCAGTCTGTGAGATTCACGACGGCACCCCAATGTCGGCCGCCGAAGAAGAAGATATGTACGAGAACGGTGACGACCTATGTATCCATATCATCCGCCTATATCCAGCTCCGGAGCATCGCCTAATGGTCGAAGATAATCATTCACCATCGCAATGGCGCAATGACTACGGAGTCTGAACTCTGGCAATTCACCCGCGCCGACCCGTTCTGTACGCACTGCGGAACGGGGGAACGCGCCATCAAGGAATACACGCAAGAGATTCACGACACTTGCCCGTGTGTATGCCACCAAAACAAAACCACTGCCGCCAAGCGCGGTATGAAACCAACGAAACCAAAGGCTAAACGTGGCAGGAAATAATAGTAGCTGGCACGAACAAGCGGCCTGTCTCGATAAGCCAACAGATTATTTCTTTCCGCCTAACGAAACAACAGATAAGAAGACTGACCATTATCTGTATGGGCGGGCTATCTGCCGCCACTGTCCGGTAAAAGCTGACTGTCTCGACTTCGCTATGCGTTGCGAACAGGATGAACGCTGGCGGTACGGCCTGTGGGGTGGGCTAACCCCCCACGAACGGTGGTTGTACGACCCGAATTGGAAACTAGGCGTAAAACATAAGTAACCCCTATCTCAACCGCCGGAAGGGGTCAGCGGGAGATAGGGGCTACGGATATGAGAATAACAGATTCTAGAGTGGCACTATTGAGTAGTCACTTTCGTACTGCATCCACGTGGATTCAATCTCATTATGAACTGCCTCACGGCCGCGGAATATAGTGGCGTTAGACGGCGTTACAGTCCAACGGTACCCATCTATCTGCATACAGTAATACTGCCGTGACCGTGGGTTGTTGCGGATAATCACGTATCTTTTCCCGCGTCGTCTGCGGATACGTCGCAACGTAGCGGCACAGTTACGTGCCATCCGTACCGGAGCTGGCCGCATAACGTCAAACCAACGGCGGCCATGTGGCCACAAGATGCGCTACGTGTGATTCACGTATCTCGTTCTCGTACAGTACCGCGGGGGTAATCTCACATAGTTCTGCTAGGTCACTGGCCACGCCGATTAGGAATCGTTCGCAGAACGCTATTGGGTCGCTCGTATCGGTACCGTGGGTGGTGCTGAACATGAACGTACCGATAGCGTCACCATCACGGAACATGGTCAGCTCGTACAGTTTCTTTATTACGTGGGTCATTCTGTTCCTTCTGTTTCGTGGTCGGATGGAAAAGTGTCATTTTCGTCACACGTGTATTTCCATATTTTGTCGTCGCCCGTGGCCTGCATATCTGCCCATCCCGTTGGGGTCGCGGTAATTGTGCGGCCACAATGAAAACACTTTGTTGTTTTATTGCTCATACTGTGGCTCCGGTATTTTCTAGGAACGAATCAAAGATTCCCGCAATGGGTACGCCAAGTTTCTTGGCCATGTCAATTAGCTCATCATCGTCATCTATCTCTAGGAACGTGGCGTAGGTGGTGTTATCCATCAGACTCGTGTCAAGTATGAACGTGTCAGCGGCATCAGTAATGGTGCCATCAGTAGTGTTGATTACGTATCTCATTGTACTTCCTCCATTTCCCATATCTGTGGCGATTCCATGAAGGTTCCCTCATCTGTCATCTCGGTGGCGAATAGCTGCTTAGTTCCGATATAGGATACTCCCTCCATATTCCTTACCGACATTACGCATGTCTGAAATATGCTTATTACTTCATCGAAGTTTTCTACGTTGGTTAGTTCGTAGGTTACTTCTGCTGTGACTATTACGTTCATGCTGTAACTCCGGTGAGTAGTTTCTTCAGGCCAATAGGGTAACGCTTGACAGTGCCATCAGGCTCGATACGGAATGACCCGCAAGGGTGGGCAAGTAGCTGCTCCCCGTCGCGCTCCATGCGGCACACTGTCCCCGTCATCGCACCATCACGTTGCTCACGGCCTAGTTCGAGCATGTATTCCGTTCCGCCGATGGCGTACACGTTGCCCATTCCTGTTGTTTCTTTGCATATGTCAAGCCACGACCGATAGGTAACGTCTGCATCTTGTCTGCATGAGTAACCCATTATTCTGCTCCCTTGAACGTTGTTGCCCATTCTTCACCATTCACTTCACTCAATACGTGCATGAACTCGTGAAGATTCACGCCGCGCATATCTTCAATGGCCTCCACAAGTGACGGTGTTTCGTGAAACTCGTACGTTTCCCATACGACCACCGATGGTGAGGCAATTTCCACAAGGGTGAGTATGGTACCCACTGTCTCCCCGTCGTCTAGTAATTCTTCGACATTGCATAGGTGGTGTTCAAGTGAACACTGTAATGCGTAGTCCCTTAGCTCCTGATAATTCATTAGTAAGCTCCCAACTTTTCCGTTAGGCGTTCAAGCGTGACAGAGTATCCCTCGCCTAAGTCATGGTTCATGTCATTCAACATCGGGTTGAAATGATAAGTGATAAGGCCATCGGCCGACCTATCATCGGGGTGTTCGATAGTTATTAGTATCTTGGTTTTCATTGGTAGTTACCCTTTCAATGGTAATAGTCACGCCCGTAGGCGCGGTACGCGGGTCACGAATCGAACGTGACAAGGCCACCACTGACCCCGCGTGACGCGATTAGCTCGCGCGGCGTGGCATCAGAACCCCGTGGAATTGCATTCCGGTGGCAACACTTTGCGCGGTAACGTGCATAGGTTTCTTGGGGTGAATGTTCTCTATCTTGACTAGCTGCTCATTCCCGTAGGCGTTCTTCTTAGCCTTGCCACTGATATGACCCGCGGCCGTTACCATTTCCGCTAGATATACCGTGTCATAGCACGCGCCCGATTCTGTCTCGCCACCCATGTCAAGTATCGACGCGCAAGCGGGAAACTCTACGTTCATAATAGGAACGTTCGACGTAACGCCCGTGCCAGTGACAACTATCTTTTCTTCATTCTCGAATAACAATTCGACAGTGTTAATACCTTTCCCCGTGGCCTTAGCGGCGATAAGTAACGCGCCAACTAGCTCGACCCCGCCTACTTGAAACGTAGGGATAGGGTGAATGTCTGTCTGTGGGACAGTGATTCTATGGAGGCGGTATCCATCAGTAGCAGTGAACGTGGCATAGTCGCCCGTTGTCTCTATCTGAATGGAATGTAGGTTATGTTTCATTGGTTCCGTGGATATCGCGGGCGCGATACCTTTCGCCAGTGATACCGCTTGCGCGGTAGTAAGTGTAATTTTCATAGTGTTTCCTTTTCTCTATGGTTATCTGCCTACCATTGTGGCGGGCATTGTGGGTAAGCACGAATCGAACGTGCTATGCGGCCATCCCGCCTACCCTGTCGGGGTTAGATTAGATTCCGCCGCACTAGCTCGCCGCGTATTAGTTCGCAACGTGTCGCGTACGTATCATCACGCGCCCCGATTCCGGCGGCAACGGGGGTGCCACGATTCCATATACTGATTAGTTCGTCATCACTTAGCTTGCGTAGGTTCACTGTGGGTATTCCTTTTCAATCTCATAGATAGCCTGACAACGGGCGAACCCCCATAGACTTACTGCCGCGGGTGGTAGGCACCATAGAATCGTGACGGGATACCCATAGAACGCGATAGGCGGCAAGAATAACGCCGCAAGCGCGGCAACGAACCCGCCACCAATAGCGGCAAGCGGCCACCTATATAGGCGTGACCACTGTTGCGGGGTCATCACATGCGGCGAGCTTTTAACGGCGGGGTGATTAGGAGAGTATCGGCGCGTCACGACACGAACCCCGCGCTAATCTCTACGAACACGGCCACCCATTCGCCGTCGATAGGTAGGTTCAGGGTGTCGGGCGCGTCACTAGGAAAGATATCGGCACTGTGGCGGTCATACCACCCGCCGTCGTTATTCCACCATTCGCCCGCGGGAGCTATCCCGCCGCGGCGTACTTGTAGGCGCGGCGTTCCGATTCTGTGAATGAGATATCTGACCCCGTTATCCATTAGCGGCCACGATTCTCTATACGTGCGGCACCATCGAGCGCCATTTTCGCGGCGTGAACTTGTGAACTAATTTCGTAATACGTGGCGGCGGCATTCCATTCCTGAACCATATCGGCCAGTGTTACGCCCGACGATATGACCGCGTTAGTCACTAATTCCGCGACTAACTTGCGGCAACCATCAGGAAGAACGGCCGTATAGCTTGACCTATCCCAACATATGAACCCGTGCGGCGTGTCGGCGTGATATCCCCGATGAGACAGTACGACATGGCCGCGGTAGGTGGCACCTTTCCACGTGGCTACGTAGTAGGCGTCTAGTGGTTGGTCGGTCTCTGTTCTGTGGGTCGGGTTCACGGAATAGAACGCCACCGATAGACCCGACTTAGGGGTATGGGCTACCGATTCGGCCGCCGTGTTGGAATCTCCCGTGCATGATTCCGCAACGCCTAACGCGCGGGCTACCGCGTCATAGGTGGTACGCGCGGGCGGGTTCGCGTCGTGCGAATCGTAGAACGCCGCAACGATATCGGAAAGCTCCGACACGCTCGCGGGGTAGGTGGTGGATATTGTCGTCATAGTGTATTTTCCTTTTCTCTATGTTCTGCCCGTTGTGGGCATAGTACGCGGTCGGGGAATCGAACCCCGCGATAGTGGCCATTCCACCCCGCGCCGCGTTTAGATTAGGCGCATGTATTCCGCGTCATCGAGCATGGCCGCGTATCCATCCATGTCATCACCTAGTAATTCTGCCAACATTCCCCGCGCCGCGGCCTTACTATCGGCGGCACATGGCGCGGCCTCATAGCTTGAACCACTGAACGCGCCGCAACCCTTATTCGAGAACGCGCGAGCCATTGCCGCGTATGTTGTCCCTAATTCTTCCGCTACCTCGTGGAGCGTGTCATTCTCCCAAGGTTCGCCGCAATTCCTACATATCACGTCGAACATTCCTAGTCCTCATCCTCATCGTCGTTGTCTAACGATGTGCCAGTGACAGTGATAGATGGCCAGTAGGCCACATCACTATCTCTCCCCATCGAATCTAGGCGGCACCGAAAGCCCGCCAGTGTTGAGGCTAGTTCCGAATCTGCCGCGGCTAATTCCATACCGAACGCGAAAAGCTCGCCCGCGTCAATGTAAACCGCTAGGCAGGAGGCCGACCCCATCATCCCGCGCCCGTTGTATCCCCGCACTTGCCAATCGTGTTGGCCAGCTATCTCTTCTATTGTGTCTAGTTGTGATTGTGTCAATATGTGACCCATGTTGTCTACCCTTTCCGTAGTATCGGAGCTTTCCCCGATACATTCACTCTACTCGATAGGTGCCACACTTGTCAAGCTTTACTATCCCACCCCCAACGGCCATAGGTAGCGTCGACCGCTAGTTACTGTTACCACTGTGCTTGCTTTTGTTAGCACGTGAGCAAGGCCGACAAGGCCGCGCTAGTAACCATCGAGCACTAAGTATTGAGAATGGTTCTCAATGTTTCACGTGAAACATATACCACCCCCACCCCTACCCCTAGCCCAACAAAATACGTAGCACCACTGGCCACGGGTGACGCGTTGCCTGTAGCCCGACACCCCGAAAAAACCCAACTGGGGTATATGCCGAGGCACCCACCCCTATATATATATCATATTGCTTTGGTCTGGATTCACTCTTTTGGTGTGTGTCACTTTGGGTGGTTGGTTGGTTGCTGTGTGTGGTCGACGTGCTGTATTTGTGGAACGCTTGGCGGGGCCGGAGGCTCATTCTGAAGACCATAAATTTCTATGGCGAAGGAACGGGGCGGAACCTGTCCACCAGTTTTACTCCCCTTTCACTGCCAACAACCGATGCCGTAGGCGAGGGCGTTAGCTGCGAACGTTAGTGAGCAGAACACCAGGGTGTCTTTAGCTTCCCCCACGGTTTAGATACCAAACTGATACCACGGTCGCCGTAGCCAAAATCTTTTAGCCGACACCGGAATGTTTATGAGATGACGTTCATAACGCTGCTTGTTTCTCTTACACAATAGGACCAAGGGGTACATAACGGTCTTGTCTGATTGCAGGAAACATCTACCCCAGTTCCCTGGTGTGAAATGTCCCGCAACATGCAACAGTTGTACGACCATGCCTGCCTTGCCGCTATCCCAGCGTGGAGGTCTTGTGAAGTTGACAACAGCATAGCATGTGGTGTTAGTGTTTCGGCATGAAACAAAAACCTGTTTGGGAAAAAGAAAACCCTAAAAAGAAGTCAACTCCTTTAACGTCTTCTCAGAAAGCTTCAGCTAAGGCACGGGCTAAGAAGGCTGGTCGGCCGTATCCTAATCTTGTTGATAACATGGCTGCATCCCGAAACAAAAAAGGAAAGTAACATGCCACAAGTAGGAAAAAAGAAGTTCCCATACACAGCAGCTGGAATGAAGGATGCCAAAATGGCAGCTAAGAAGTCTGGCAAGAAGATGGTTTCGGCTTCTAAAAAGAAGAAGTAATGCCGGAAGATTCTCGCCTTAAACGGGCAGGCGTATCTGGTTACAACAAACCTAAAGCCACCCCTAGCCATCCGACTAAATCACACGTGGTTGTAGCCAAAGTTGGCGACCAAGTGAAAACGATTCGGTTTGGGCAACAGGGTGTGTCGGGTTCACCTGATGGGTCTGCACGTAACAAAGCGTTCAAAGACCGTCATGCTTCTAACATTGCTAAAGGAAAAATGTCTGCCGCATATTGGGCAAACAAAGTCAAGTGGTAGAATAATTTAATAGTAATTCTTGAAGGGAATTTTATGAATGACGAGACATTTGATTTAATTTATGTAGACCCTCCGTGGAGATATTCTTTTTCAAAGTCAAATTCAAGAAAAATTGAAAATCAATATCCAACAATGGCATTGCAGGAAATTTGCTCTCTACCTATTCCGGCAAAACCAAATTCTGTTTTACTGTTATGGGGTACTGCCCCAAAAGTTCCAGAAGCCCTGTCTGTTATGTCTGCCTGGGGTTTTGAATATAAAACCTGTGCTGTTTGGGATAAACAAATGATTGGAATGGGCTACTACTTTAGAGGTCAACATGAATTGCTTTTTGTTGGTACAAAAGGGAAACCTGTAATTCCTGCACCAAATTCAAGAAAATCATCTGTTTTGAGTTTTAGGCGTGGCCGCCACTCCGCTAAACCAGTTGAAATGTATGACATTATTGACGGGATGTACCCCGACTATCAAAAATTAGAAATGTTTGCAAGAAACCCTGAACCAAGAACTAATTGGAGTTTTTGGGGTAACGAAGTTTAGTGGTACCCTTGTATCTATATGGGTACTAAACGAGTTGTCTCCCCAGCAGACAAAGCTAAATTCTTTGCTGCAATCTCCTCCGGTAAAACCATCGGAGATGCTTCCCGTGTTGCTGGCATCCACATCAACACAGGTTCTAAATGGCTATCTAAAGCCAAAGCATTACAAGCATCCCATGACCTTGAAACGTTAAAAGGTAACAAGTCAACCGCCCGTGGCGGGGGAGTCCAAAACGACTCATACAACGCCTTTATGGAAGCCATTGATTTACCGTCGGCTATCCCACATGACCATCTCTGTGAAGAAGCCATACGAGGCTTAGAAGACTTTGGGTTTTTCCGTGAGTATTACCTTGGCCGTGTACCTTCACCTTGGCAGGTGGATGCCGCCCTTAAAATTGTTGAATGGCTCGAATCAGAAGAAAAAGAATTCGTTGTTATTAACGTTCCCCCTGGTGCGGGTAAGTCAACGTTGTTCCATGATGTAGCTGTATGGGCTATCTGCCGCAAACGTGACATCCGAATAATGATTGGGTCTGTATCTCAGAACATGGCGAAACTGTATTCCCGTCGTATTCGTGAAACACTTGAACGCCCTATGCCTATGCTCCCTGACCCGATGCTTGTCAAAAAAGGACTGGCGCAGGATGCTTTGGGTTGTTTAAGTATTGACTACGGCAGGTTCAGACCTACAGATAAAGGAGCGTTATGGAGGGCAGACGAGTTTGTTGTGGAACAAATCGGTGGCAACGGGTTGGACAACAAAGAACCAACCGTACGCGCCTACGGTATCGAAGCAGAATTCATTGGACACCGCGCCGACCTTTGCCTTTTTGACGACGTAGCCTCACCCGACAACACCAGAGAATCAGCATCACGAGACAAACTGCTTGAACGGTGGGATGGCGTGGCTGAAGCCCGTGTAGACCCAGGCGGTTTGCTATGTGTTATCGGCCAGCGTCTAGGAGCAGGCGACCTGTACGCCCATTGTTTAGCCAAAGTTTCGTATGACGACCTTGATGAAGATTACGACGGGTCAGATATCGAGACACCTGAACAAGTTGATGCTATGGAACCCCTCAAATCATCCAAGTACCGCCATATTGTGTATCAGGCGTACTACCCAGAACTAGACACAGGCAAAGAATCACGCCGTTTTGACTCCCCTGCCTATCCTGACGGGCCACTTCTAGACCCTAAACGCCTACCGTGGAAAGACCTATCGTTTATTCGCCACTCCAAACCTGATGTTTTCCGTGTTGTGTACCAGCAAGAAGAACTAGAACTAGACGGATACCTGATTTCTAAGACTTGGATATACGGCGGTCAAGGAGATGACGGGGTTACATACCCTGGATGTATTGACGACAACCGTAATCATGGGCAAATCCCCCCTGGACTAGCCCCACCTGTTTTATCTGTAGTTTCTATCGACCCTTCCCCCACAAAATTCTGGGCTTTGACATGGATGCTGTACCAACCAGAACTAAACCTTTATCATGTAGTGGATATCGAGCGTTGCAAACTTACAGCTGAAGAACTACTGGGGTACAACACCACAACTGGTGAGTATTCGGGGATTATGGATGAATGGCAAGAACGGTCACTCCGTTTGGGGTACCCAATTTCCCATTGGATTGTAGAAATCAACGCCGCACAACGGTTCCTTTTACAGCATGACTTTGTACGCAAATGGGCATCCCGCAGCATGGTCAACATCCTGCCTCACACGACCAGCCGTAACAAACTGGATGAAAAACTGGGTGTTGAAGCGTTGCTTCCACAGATTTTTAGGGCAGGTAATATACGTTTGCCAAATAACCGTATAACCTGGAAAACCATGGCAGCTGTTGGGGAGTTAACTTCGTGGACTACCGACAAAAAGAACGGTACTGACATTGTTATGTCGATATGGATGGCTGTTTTGAACATCCCAAATCTGTCTACATCTAAACTTCCACCCCGACAATGGCGACCTTCGTGGCTTAACTCGTGAATCGTGTGTTATCGTTATATTGTTTGAGTCACACTAAAGGTCCTGCATGAAATCAATCGAAGAAATAGTTGACCTTTACCGCCAACGTGTAACAGCACAAGGTCCTGTCCTTTCACAAATGCGCCAAGTCCGTCAACTCGCTAACGGTGACGTGGTTGTTCCGTTGAACGAATTGGACCGTAACACTAAATCTTCCGTTGCAAACCTACTGGTACAAGGACTAGACCAGATGGCTATGCGTGTATCTTCGACGATGCCGGTGCCTTATTTCCCTGCTTTACGTGAAGGTCAAGACCGCAGCATGAAAATGGCTCGTGACCGCAAACGCGCAATGCTTTCCATTTGGGACCAGAACCGTATGAACATGAAGATGCGTCGCCGCGCCCGTCACCTTCTTGCATACAGCAACTCACCCATCTACATCAAACCTAACTTTGACAAACTCATCCCAGAGTGGCAGTTACGCAACCCACTAGATACCTTCCCTGCACCATCAGTAGACCTTGACAACCCAGTACCAATGGATTGCATCTTCTCGTACAGTCGCAGCTACCAATGGTTGACACAAAACTTTGGTTACGCAGTAGATGGCATCCTTCGCGTGGGCAAACCACAACAAGATGACATGTTCACAATCCTCGAATATGTATCAGCAGACGAAGTAGTCACGCTTGTTATGGGATACGAAAAAGAACGCGACCCTATCAGTGGCAGTGCGTATTATGGTTCACCAGCTGTAGAACTATCCCGCATTGTTAACCGCACTGGTATGCCACTTGTAATTGTTCCGCAACGAATCACCCTTGACAAAGCACACGGACAATTTGATGGTCTTCTTGGTATGTACTACACCCGTGCAAGATTGCAAGCCCTCACCGAAATTGCTATCGAGCGCGGCATCTTCCCAGATGAATACCTTGTAGCCCGACCAGGCGAAAACCCAGAGATTATCCAAATCGCTGAAGGCAAATCAGGACAGCTAGGTGTCGTAAAGGGTGGCGACATTCAACAGTTGCAGTCAAACCCTGGCTACAAAACAGACGTTGCACTAGACAGACTTGAACGCCAAGAACGCCTTGAAGGTGCCATTCCTGCCGAGTTCGGTGGCGAATCAGGAACGAACATCCGTACAGGTCGCCGTGGGGATTCAATCCTTGCAGCAACCGTTGACTTCCGAGTTCAAGAAGCACAAGAAATCTTCTCGTCATCCATGATTGAAGAAGACAAAATTGCTATCTCAATAGAAAAAACCTATTGGGGCAACACCGGCAAATCATTCTTCATGCCAGGCATGGGTGGTGGCATTAAAGATTACACACCAAATAAACTATGGGAAACAGATTTCCACTATGTTGCATACTCCGCAGCAGGTTCAGATGTCAACAGCCTGATTGTTGGTTTAGGTCAGCGTCTTGGTACAGGGCTTATGTCTAAAGAATCAGCCCGTGAAGCAGACCCTCTCATTGCAGACCCAGAACTAGAAAAAGACCGTCTTGTTGCTGAAGGTATTGAAGCCGCACTGTTGTCTTCTATTCAGACACAAGCAGCAGACCCTAACGGTCCATACCAGCCAGATGACCTTGCATACATTGCAACACAAGTTGCATCTAACAAAATGAATCTTTCCGAAGCAATCATGGCTGCACAGAAACGCGCACAAGAACGTCAAGCAACACCTGCACCAGCTGGCGCACCCGAAACAATGCCAGGCTTGGCCCCACCAGGAATGGGAGCTGAACAACCAGCCGGCCCACCACAAGGACCTGGCGGTCTTGAAGCAATGCTTGCACAACTTGGCGGAGGTGGCGGTATGCCACCAGGCGGTCCAGCAATTGCTGGTGCTGCTGCACAACCTGGTTCACCTGGTTCTGTACTTAGTCTTGCTGGTCGACTTGGAGGGCAATAATGGCTGACTATTCAAACCGTAGCGATTTAAGAAATCCTGTAGCAAAAATGGCTGCTAAAGGACAAGGGTATGGTGAGGCAGGTAAACAACTTGCAACACAATCAGTTGTCCCTATGGGTGCATCACCTGCAGACATGCAACCGCAATCTCCGTCTCGTGGTCCTGGGCCTATGCCTGGTTCTGTTGTTGACTTAAACGCACCAACACAACGACCTGACATGCCAATGAACAACAACTTTGTTGCAGATATGCCACCACAACAGTATTCTTTTGGTGACCCTGTAATGGACCAAATTAAACAGTTGTATTACGCATACCCTAATGATGACCTTGCACAACTAATCTCCGCATACGATAGGTATTTTCGTTGAAACTAAATGACATTTTTCAAGCAAAAGATGAAACAAATGCTTTAGGGGCAATGAAAGAATATGTAGATAAAAATACTGGGTATGCAGCTAATGTTGCAAATTCTAAATTGTTTGGTCAGGTTACTCCTGAAGCTGCTGCACTTGCAGCTAAAACCAAACAACAAGCTGAAACGTATGGCCGTATTTTTAAAATGGCTCCGCATTTAACGCCTGGTGTTATTTTTTCTTTAGTTAATTCTGGTGCTAATGACCAAACCATTGCCAAGGTTGGTTTGGCTGCGATGGCTGTTGAAAAAGCAAACGCTGAAGACGATAGTGACCGCGGTATTTTTGGTGATGCATACGCCGCATTAAAAACTGGCACACGTTGGGCATCGGCATTTGGCCAGTTGCCGTGGGATTTGGCTCAAAATGGTATTGCATCAACATTTTTTGATGTTGCCCCTAACGCATCACAAAAACAACTTTATGATTTTAACTTAAAAAATCCGTTGCGAAGTGGTGTATTTGCTTCAACAGAGTTTGGCGCAATGTTGGCGAACCCTAAAGATACAGGCGAAGGAATTTTTGGTGCTGGCGGTAAAGCTGGCGACTACAAATCACGTAAACAAATGGATTTTGCTGGTTCCATCCCTTTAACTATTGAAGCTGGTGCCGGGGAAAACACAGCATTTGAAGCAGACCCAGACCAAATCAATACTGTCGCTATGCAAATTCTTGCAACAAAAGATATTAGTTATGAAGAAGCATACGCCGAAGCAAACAGATTAATTCGTTCTCAGGCACGAATGTCCATGCAGACGTTTTCGGTAATCCCATTAGCTTTAGGTTCTACAAGTTCATTAGGAGTTCGAAATCAATTTGAATTTGGCGATATTGGAACGCCAGAATATGCAATGGCTTCCATTGTTGCTGGTTTAGGAGCCGCAGTTGTAATTCCAGATGCCGCTGTAACTGCATGGAGAAACGTTGCCAAACCTTTATTTGCATACGGCAAAGGAATCAGTTATGTAGATGACGCTGGCAACTTCCTTATGGATAGCCGCAACATTGCTCAGAACGGTGCCGAAGCCGCGCACATGGCAAATGTTGACTCGTTAAATGTTTTAGCTAACGACTTTGAAGTTTCTGGTCTTGCCGCAAACGACGCAGCAGTTGAAATGCTTTCACCACAACCAGGTACTTGGTATCACGGTTCTCGCAGCGGTCCACTTGATGGGCCTTTAGTTTCTATTGAAGACCCACGTTACCCAACACCAGAAGGAAACCTTTACGGCCCTGGTCTTTATTTAACGGAATCGCCAATTGTTGGGCAGTCATACGCCGGCGTCAACACGCGTGGCACAAGACCTATGTATTTCGATGAACCAAAATTGTTTGAAGGTTTGGTCCCGCAGGTAAACCCCGCTGCTTCTAAAGCTCCGGATGTTCGATTGGGGCAAACCGACGAATACATGGGTTTTAATCCAAATGACGCTCCAGGAACAATTTATCGTTTTAAGGAAACAGAAGGCGCAACCCCAAATCTTCTTAACCCTGAGCTTCCTTTAGTAGACCAAACAACACCAGAATTTATTGCACAACTTGCAAATCAATGGGTTGATGTTAACAACACAACAATGAACGGTATTGATTTACTTGGACCTGATGACCCAATATCACAATTGTTTAAATCTTTAGATATCAAAAAAGTTGTTGAAGATAGCCATGCTTTTATTGTGGAACGTTTAACTAAAAATGGTATTAATCGCACACATAGCTCAATTAATCCAGAGTTCTCATCAACATCAGGTTCCATTAATAATTTAATTAACGACAAATTATTTGGTGGTGAAATAAACAACATTATTACTAAAGATTTTTCTTTAACTGCTAATGCTGTTCAAACACGTTTTGTTAATCATTTATCTGAATTTATTATTGACAACGGGCGCGCCCCATTGTCTGCTGATGAACTTAAATCTTTTAAAGGCACTCTTTCTTTTGATGACATAACAACAAAACCAATTTCTGCTGCTAATGGAGACAAACTTATTGCGGAAAACAATATTACAAGTCTTAATATTGACAGAAATATTGTTCCTGTTTCTAATCAAGAAAAAATTATTGAAAGATTACAAACGCGTATCTCTGAAATAAATTTACAAGGTTATCAAGCTAATGTGGATTCATTAGAAAAAACCGGAACAGCGTTGCCGTTTGAGCAGTGGATAAAACAAAATCCTGAATTAAGAGCAGAATATGATTTGCTTAATGTAAGTAACGTTCTTTATCTTGACTATAAAGTTGGCTTTAACGAACATTTGTCCCAACTTATAAGCGGAAAAACAGATGAGTTTTTTAATGCTTCTGTTGATTCTTTAGACCCACGGGCTGTTAGCACCGTTAGCATGGCTCCTGAACTTGATTTAGTATTTAGAGAAGCAATGACTGAATTGGCTGAAAAGTTTAATCCAACTGTTTCCGAACGCATATCACGTATGAATATTGATGATGCTACAAGACAACGTCTTGAACTAAGGTCAACATCTCCAGGATATCAAGGGGAGCTACCTTATCTTTGGCGGCCTGGCGGAACAAATAAGATTCGCACATGGTTGTCAATAAATACCTGGCTTTCTCAAAATGGTGTTGACGGTTTCCAACACATGGGTGGCAATATTGCCGGTCGTGGACAGTTCAACCACAAAGTAAGAATCTTGTTCGACCCAATGAAACATGTTGATATCTCTGATGTTTTAACTGGTGAACGTCTACCAGTCAACGAAGCAATTAATGCTGCCCGCGAATCAGGAGAACTGGCTACCCGCGCCGGTGAACTACGCACACAAGCAGACGAATTAGAAGCAATGAAAGAAGCCGGTCATCTGCCTGGCTACGGAGATATGGTAGACCCAGAAACATTCAACTCGTTCTTTACACAATCTCGCGCCGGCAAATATGCGGCAGATAAAATTTGGGCCGTAGCAGAAAAAGCAGAAAAAGGAAATGTAACTTCACGCTACGAATCCTGGTACCAACTGTGGGAAATGTTTGATGGAAGACTCCCACTAAACATTATGGATGAAATTATTAGTGCTGAATCAAAATCAGAAATGGTTGGCATTATCAATAAAAACGTTGGCTACACACCTGGCTTATCCAATCTTGGTGATATGAATTTTGGTTTGTCTAAAACTTTTGACAGGTTAAAAGCTGTTTCACGTGTTGACACAATCATGGAAAAAGCAGGAGACTTTGCCGGTCCTTTGTTTGGTCGTAGTCCAAAATCAAAAACTCTAGATATTTTTGGTTCTCAACGTGCGCAACTCCAAGCTTTAAGGGACCTTGATTCATTTTTGAAAACTGGTGTTCGAGGAAAAAATTTAAACGTAGTAGACAAGGCAGATACAGCTATCCCTATGAGGGGTCAAATTGTTGCCAGGTTTGCAGAAGCAATGAACACTGGTGAACGCAGCAAGTTGTTTGAAATATCAAACCAAATATCAAACATTGTTTACAGTCGCATCCTAGAAGAAACTGGTGACATATTAGAAGCACAAGCATCGTCAGACATGTGGAGAACAGCATACGACGCAGCATCGGGCCGAGGAATTTACAGTGTTGGTGAAGCAGGTCTACGTACCGATAATGGATATGCGGCAGTTCTTGCAGATAACGGTCAGTACGAACTAAAAGGCATGGAACATGGCGGCCCTGGGTTGCTTAGCGAACTTCAGCTAACACCATTAGAACTTCCAGATGTTCAACAGTTACGCCGCATGACATCGTTCCTAGGTGTGTTTACAGGCAAACAGGGTTTGCAACGTTTCATTAAAAAAAGTGAATTGCGTACTAATGCTTTAAAGAAATTTGGTGTTGACCTTTCTAAAAAAGATTTAGAAAAACTTGGTGATATTCGCGTACCGTTACGTCTTGTTGATTTTGCAATGACAAAGGTATGGAAGAACGCTAAGAAACTTTCTCTTGCTTATGGCGTACGTAACACTATGGAAGCACAAGCTCGTCTTGCTTTTTCCGATATGGACAACGTGTTCACACATTCTGTCGACCATATTCTAGTTGCAACACACAACCGTCTTCCAGACGACATTGCTCTTGGCGAAGAATTCAACCCTAACGGTTGGAAAAATATCGCATCAGCACACGAAGGTGCCGGAGAAGGATACAAAGAGATGCTTGGCGCAGCATTTTATGGTTCCGAAGGCCGCATGGATATGGTTACATCACAATTTAAAAACAGTGATTTTGTTGTAATCAGTAAAAACGACCCAGCTAAATGGGCTAAAGCTGGAAGCTACGAACTTCGTCAGTTGTTTAATGACCCAATCACTCGACGTTTAGCTGCCGGAGCAAAAGTTGAAGACGTTATTAAATGGCTTAACTCCGAAGATGCTTCCGCACAAAAAGCGTTACGTGAAATAAAAAACACAATGTCTAGCGGTGAAGTTTTTTACGATGCTGCTGGCAATTCAAAAATTGTCCCTGTTGAGCCAACCCCTGCCAACATCCGTTTACGTATTGAGTCGATGCAGAAAGAACGTTTGTCTCTCAAAACTGGTTCCGACCCTGTATTAACAGAAGTTGTTTCAAGTGGAACATTTAATGGCGCACCAGCATTTGGTCCAAAGGGTGAAGCAAGCAAAGAATTGATTTCTTATCTGGCTTCAAAGGTTGAAGACCCTAAACTTCCCAACTTCTATAAAGGTCGCGGTACTGACCCTAAGTTTATGGCAGCCAAAGTTTCTCAACTTGACCAGGCAACACGTATGTTCTTTGATGGTTTGATGGGCCGTGCGCATAACTTCCTTGACCGTTCACCACTTTGGCGACAAGAATACACAAAAGAAGTTAATCGTCTTGCCCCGTTGTTGTCACCTGAAGCGGCAGCAGAAATGAAACAAATAATTATTTCACGCACCGAAAACTATGCAAGCATGGCTAAGTCAAAAGGATTTGCCCGCACATTTACAGTCAAGGATTACCTTGGTAGAAATGTTGATGCTGATGAATTGTTTGCATCTCTTGACAACGCTAAAGGCTGGATGAGCCGTGACGAAATCCACGCTTTTGCTAACTCTTTAACACTTGACAAAATTGAAGGGTTGTTGTTTGATGCATCCGCCCGCAACTCTGTTACTGATGCTGCTCGAATTGTCGCCCCGTTTGGTGCTGCATGGGCAGAAGTAACAAAAACATGGATTGGTTTGCTTGCTAAAAATCCAGACAAAGTTGTTGCTGCTGGCCGTAAATTTGAAATTCTTGCAGGAAACAAAGAAAGCGAATCTTTGCGCAACAAAGGCATATTGCATAAGGACCCTATTTCTGGCGACTGGATGTATAGCCTTCCAATGTCGGGTCAAGTGTTTAAATTGTTTAACAGAATTACTGGCGGCGAAGACACTGGTTCCAACTACAACCTTCAAGCACCACTTAAAGGTTTAAACATGGTGTTCAACTTCACCCCAGGATTTAGTCCTGTTGTTGGTTTCCCACTTGGAAAAATTGCGTATGGTTCACCAAAACTGCGTGACTTTGCAACGTTCTTTATGCCTTACGGTATATCAAAATCACCAACAGACATATCTGAATATGCTCCTGGCTGGTTAAGTAAAGTTATTTCCGCGTTTGTTTCCAACCCACGCTCTGCTGGAGTTTATGCAGATACTTTGTCTGAAGTTATCCGTGTTGAAATGGCAACAGGTAAATACGATTTAAGCATCCCTGAAGAACGTAAACAGTTCGACCAAGAAGCTGAACACAAAGCTAGAATTCTTACAATGATGCGTGGTATTGGCCAAGGAATTGGACCTGCTTCCCCAACCGTAGAAGCAAAAGTTCGTACAAAATCAGGCAATATTTTTTCTGGTTCTTTAACGGCAGAGTTTCACAAACTACAAAGCCAAGACTACGACACCGCAGTAGAACGGTATATTCACATGTTTGGTGAAGAAGCTTATGCATTTATGGCTGGTAAAACAAAGTCACTTATGTCCGGTGTTGAAGCATCAACAGAGTTCACTAAATGGGAATTGGAAAATGCCGATTTGTTTGACACTCCTTATGGTGATATTGCTGGTTATTTTGCACCTAAAGGTTCTAACTATGACCATGCTGCTTGGCTTTACCAAATCAATACCGGCAAACGTGAACGTGTACCGCCTATCCCTACGCAAGTTGCAATGGCTGAATACGTTTTAGGTATGCATAAGTACCGTTCTTTTGTTGAGATGGCTGGACCGAAACCAAATGCCGCAACCCGTTTGTCACTCGCACAACAGAAACTTCTCCTTGAAAAAGAATATCCTGGTATGGTTTCAGAGTCTGTTATGGATGTCACAAAGAATGACAAAAACATGAAGATGCTCCGTCTTGCTGTTGCAGACCCTCGTTTGAAAAATAATGAAACTGCTATGGCGTTAACAGAATATCTTGACTTGCGTGACATGGCGATGCGCGGAGCAATGGCTGCCAAAAAACCTTGGAATGGCGATGATGCTGCAGGGCTTCGTGCTACTTTACGTTTCCAAGGTGAACGTCTTGTAAAAGAAACGCCTGAGTTTGCCCGTGTTTTTGACAGATTACTTCTACCAGAATTGGATAACTAATGGCCCCTAAACCTATGGAGACAACAACTCCAACAACAACCACCCCTCCAGCAAGTCCTGATTATGCAAGCTTGACACCAGAACAAGTAGCAAAACTTTCCAAAGCAGAACAACAAAAATACTTTGCGTGGATGGCTTCGCAAGGCACATCAACAGGAACGACCGGCCTCCCTTCAACGTATGTTTTGCCGGCTCGTAAATGGACAGACCCATCAGGTGTTGTTCAAACGTACACCGGCACAGAACTTCTCAATACTAAAACCGGCGCAACCCGCCCAAAGTATTTGATTGACCAAGACCCAACTGCAATCATTGGTGACAAATTAACCAAAGAGGGACCACAAGGACTTTTAAAGTTTCTTCGTAATCTTAAATCACTTGGTTATTACGGGGGAGGAGAAGTAGGAAACGGCAACTCGTCATCAGACATTAGTGCTGTTGCAGGTTTTCTCCGTTACGCCAACCAACAAGGTTTAGAAATGACATCTGCCTTGACCCTTGCAAGACAAGATACTTCCGGCATGTTCAGCTCAGGAGCTGGCACGGGTGCTGCAAATGTTACAAGCCCAACAGATTTGAAAAGTGTATTTCAATCAGTTTCAATGTCAACACTTGGCCGTGGTTTGTCATCAGCACAAATTGACGGTATGGTCCAGTCGTACCAGCAACTTGAACGCAACGCAGCATACGGTTCCACAAACGCGCCTAATATGCAAACGTACGCTAACGAAAATTTGCGTTCAAAGTTTAAAGGCGAAGCACAAGATTTCCAGGCAATGAATGTTGCCGACTCAATGCTAGAAATTATTAAAGGTTCATAATGGCTGACGAAGTACAAAAACTAAAAAAATCCCTCGATAAAGATTTTCTTGGATTAAAAAATAACCAATTAACAAAATCATACAAATCTGTTAATGACTACTATACCGATGGTGGGAAAGTACCAGTCGGCAGTGTTGTGTATAACCGCCGTATGTCTGCATACAAAAACTTTTCCGAAGATTGGAAATCAAACCTAAACGAAGCTGGTGTTCAATCTGGGAAACTTCTTCCTGCGTATCAGCAACAGATTGAAAAGATGTACCCTTCTTTGTCTGCATATATGAAGCAGTACCCTGAGTTGCAACAGATTTTCCGTGATGCTGTTACTTCACCAACACCCCCGTCGGCACAGATTCTAAATGCCAAGATGCGTGGAACACAATTCTGGCAGACATTAACCGATTCTGCTGTTGCTTACGACACAGCCAATGATGCGACACGCAAACAAATGGTTGACGGAAATGTATTGAAAATACAATCACTCGCTCAAAGTAGCGGCGTAAAAATTGACGTTAACGAAGCAAAGTTTAAAGACTTGGCTGTTAAATCTATCCGTGAAGGGTGGACTGACCAAATGATTTCTAACGGTTTAGGAAGTCTTCTTGTCGAGGATGATTCCGATACTGTCCAACTACGTCAAGGTCTTGTCGGCACAAAAGTAAACCAAACACTTGACACTTGGGGATACCCTACCCGTGGTGGCACTCGTCAGACTTTTGTAAATGAGTGGATTAGTAAAATTGCTACTGGTGCTGAATCAACCGAAACTTTACAGACCTACATGAAAGAACAAGCAAAATCTTGGTACCCGTCTTTTGCTAACGACTTTGAATCGGGCCGTACATTTAAGCAAATCATTGACCCGTATGCCCGCATTGCTGCCAGTACCTTAGAGAAGGACCAGGAATCTATTGACTGGACTGACCCTTTGTATTCTCAGGCTTTAAATCAAGGCCCTGAAAAAGCTAATGCTCCGATGTCGTTTTCTGATTGGAGCCGCAAGTTACGTACTGAAGCTTCTTATGGTTGGAATCAGACGCAACAGGCTAATGACCTTGCCAATAAGATTGGTTCTTCTTTGGTTCGTGCGTTTGGTAAGGTCAGATAATGGCTGACGCAAAAGAAACACTGGCTGGTTATCTTCGACCTTACAAGTTGGATGCCCAGGATGTAATTGATGCAGCATGGCAGTTCGTACAAGACAACCCTGGTTTGGCTGACAATGAAGGTTTGATTATCAACTCAGCTCGCAATACTAAAACGTATAAAGATAGGTTTGCTGGCAATGCAGCTCGCATTGCTGCAAAGCTTCCCGAATTGTCGCCTGCGGCTTATCTTCAGTATGAGGATGCTTACCGCCAGAAGTTACGCACCGCAGGCATGCCAATAGGGTTTTACGATACGCAAGAAGATTTTGCAAAATTTATTGGCAACGACACCGACCCTGACGAATTAGCTCAAAGAATTTCCCTTGGCTACAAAGCCGTGAAAGATGCCGACCCGCAAATTATTGCGGAAATGAAACGCCTCTACATGGTGACTGACGACACTCTCGCCGCTTTCTTTATTGACCCAACTAAATCAAAAGACATTGTTCTTAGGCAAGCACAAGCTGCCCAAATTGCGGCTGAAGCACAAACACAAGCTCAAATTCAATTGTCCGCCCAAGAAGCAGAATCAATTTCACTACAAGGCATTGACCCAACCGAAGCACGTAAAGGATTTGCAAGTCTTTCAGGTGCAAAGGAATTGTTTGATACAACTTTGGCTGGCGAAGAAACAATCACCCGTCAAGAACAAATCAGTGGTGCACTCGGCACCAATGCCGCAGCAGCCCAGCGTATTGCGGCTCGTCAACGGAAACGCAAAGCATCCTTCGAGCAAGGTGGAGGCTTCGCAGCAACACAAACAGGAACCACAGGGCTAGGCACCGTCGGCCAATAAAATGTGCTAATGTAAAAACGTATCCCGATGGGAGAACCTGATAACCACCCCCTGAGTTATCGGCGTAAAACGGGGTGTAAAAACTATGTAGCCATCACAACCCTCCGGTGTGATGTGGACCAAGGAGAGTGCCATAATGTCAAATTTTGAAGATGATTTCAACGAAGACGACTACGACCAGCCAGCATCTGAAACGAACCCAGTTCGTGCAAGGATGAAACAACTGGAAAAGGAAGCCAAAGATTTACGCAAACAAGTTGCGGAATTCTCAGCAACCCAACGTGAACTAGCTTTTGTAAAAGCGGGTATAGACCCTGCTTCTCCAATGGCCAAGTATTTCGTTAAAGGTTACGACGGTGACTTAACTCCAGATGCCATTAGGCGGGCCGCAGAAGAAGCACAACTGATTACACCCCAAACTGTTCAGGAAGACCCAGACCAGGCAGCATGGAAGCAGTCCAATAGGATTGCTGCCGGAGCCGAAACTGCATCTGAAGGACCATCATGGGTTAAACGAATCAGGGATGCTGCGTCAGCAGAAGAAATTTCCGACATTTTTGCAGAGGCACAAGCCCAAGGTGTCAACCTTGGTTAACCAAACCCCCCTCTAAAATTTAAGGAAAAACCCAAATGGCTGATTATTACGCAGCAGAAACAGGCACCTCCAACCTTTCGGTTGACCAGATTGCCTTTGAGAAGTTGGCATATTTTGCCCTTCGCCCAGAAATGTACTTCGACCAGTTCGCATCTGTTCAAGCAACAAACGCAACTAACCCAGGTGCATCCGTCAAGTTCACAGTCTTTGCAGACCTTGCAGCAGCAACCACTGCTCTTGGTGAAGCAGAAGATGTAACCCCAGTCGCAATGAGCGACAGCCAAGTTACTGTGACCCTTGAAGAATACGGTAACGCAACGGTAACAACCGCCAAGCTCCGTGCTTCATCCTTCCTCCCTGTGGACCCAGTAGCAGCTCAGGCTGTTGGTTACAACGCTGGTTTGTCAATTGACACCATCGCTCGTGCCGCACTTCAGGCTGGAACAAACGTCATTTACGCAACGGGTGGTACAGATACCGCTGCTGCTCGTGTTGACATGGATGTTGATGACACCCTTACCGCTAAAGACATCCGTCGTGCAGTGGCTCAATTGCGTGGAGCTAACGTTCCAACAATCGGTGGCAACTATGTCGGTTTCATCCACCCAGACGTATCGTACGACCTTCGTGGTATTACAGATGCTTCCGGTTGGCGTGACTCATACAAGTACACCAACGCAATGCCTCTTTACAACGGTGAAATTGGTATGTTTGAAGGCGTACGCTTCATGGAGTCGCCACGTGCGCCAATCTTTGCAAACGCTTTCAACGGTTCAGGTTCCGCAGGTACTGGTGATTCATACGGAACCCTCATCATGGGACAGCAGGCTCTTGCCAAGGCTGTATCTATGGGTGGCGAGTATGGCGCACAGCCAACAATCGTCTACGGAACAGTTACAGACCTCTTGCAGCGTTTCCGCCCAGTCGGTTGGAAGCACTTTGTTGGTTACTCAGTTTTCCGTCAGGAAGCACTGCGTCGCATCGAATCAGCTTCAAGCATCGGTTCAAACGCCGCTTAATTTCCGACAAGGAATTTATAACGGAAGCCCCTGCCGAAAGGTGGGGGCTTTTGTTATTCTCTAGTTATGACAACTTTCAAACCGCCCACAGATAACTACGTGAACTGGGCATTGCCAGGGGAGCGTGGCATCCTTGCCGTGTTAAGGCCAGGTCGTCGTGGTCGCAACGTGTTCAAAATGAACGACGGTTCTTTCACTGAGTACCAACCGGCAGAACAAGAAGATATTGCTATCACCTACCACGGTGGTCATGTCCATACGATTGATGCCACAGAAGAAGCAGACCTAATCGCTGCGGGATACGGAGACTACATTGAAGCATAGGGAAACACATCCAGGTTTGGATGTTGAGGGTTGTTTCGGATGCCGAGTAGCGGGGGTACAGATGGGGTCTAACTCCACCACCACCAAAGGTGAATCAGTAGCCCACATTAACCAGCGCGAAAAGAATTGGCAGAAGGATATGCCTGCGTATAAGCGTTTACGGGCTGAAGGTTTACAGCCGAAGACGATTGATGGTTGCCACGCGGTTGAACAGTTAGCGACTTCTCGCCATCAAATCGAAGGTACACCCGCACCGCTTTAGTGCTATTATCGATGGTGTATGGCCCAACCTGCTGACCAAGACCTAATTATCACTCGTGGTGATACTGAAACCCTCGTTGTGACTATCACGACTGACGGGTCTACAGCTGTTGATATTACGGGGCGTACGTATTTGTCTCAGATTCGTAGCCAGCAGGACTCAACCACTATCAAGGCTTCGTTTACTTGCACTGTTACTTCAGGGGCCGCAGGCCAAGTTACTTGTGTATTGTCTGCTACTTCTTCGGCTACTTTGTCTGCGGGGCTTTACTTCTGGGATTTGCAGGAGAACGCTTCAGGTGTTATTTCCACGATTCTTGCTGGCAACATCACGGTTCTTGCTGATGTGACGAGGTAGCAATGGCTACAACTAACATCATTGTTACAAGGGCAACTGAAACCGTAGGGTTGATTACTTCGGGAACTATCACTGTTGTTTCTACTTCACAGTCTGGACCGTTGGGTGCTACTGGACCTACTGGTCCACAGGGTATTCAGGGTGTCACAGGACCTACAGGTCCTACAGGGGCACAGGGAGTTACTGGTCCGACTGGACCGACAGGTCCTACTGGAGCGCAAGGTGTTACTGGTCCTACGGGCGCACAAGGTATTCAAGGTGTTACTGGACCAACAGGACCTACTGGTCCGACAGGTGCCGCTAGTACCGTTACAGGACCAACTGGAGCAACTGGTGCAGCCTCAACCGTAACTGGACCTACTGGACCTACGGGTGCTGCATCCACGGTCACAGGACCGACAGGTCCTCAGGGAATCCAAGGAGTCACGGGTCCGACTGGTCCAACTGGAGCAGCGTCTACCGTTACAGGACCTACTGGACCTCTTGGACCCACAGGGGCAACAGGTGCAGCCAGCACGGTGACAGGACCGACAGGTCCGACTGGTCCTGCTGGTACAAACGGCATCATTGGTGTTGACGGAGCCACAGGACCGACAGGACCGACAGGCGCACAAGGAGTCACAGGACCAACAGGACCCACGGGTGCTACAGGTACTAATGGAACTATTGGTGTTGACGGGGCTACGGGACCAACGGGTCCTACAGGAGCCACAGGTGCAGCCAGTACAGTGACAGGACCAACAGGACCACAGGGAATTACTGGACCGACTGGACCGTCTGCACCAACACAAACAACAAGTAATCTAATGACTTATACGATGATGAACATGGAGTTCTAATGGCTAGTGGTGATGTATTCCCGAAAATGTTGACTGTCCCTACACAGGTGGGTACGTCGACGACGACTTTGTTTACTGTGCCTGCGTCGCATCAGTACACGATTAAGCAGATTGTTATTTGCAATACGGATGGGGTTGACAGGTTGATTACGTTGGCTCGTGGTACGGCGGCTACAGCTGCTAACTGCTTCACATATAATCTTCCTATTGCTGGTTACGACACGATTGTGTTGGATACTGGGCTTGTGTTGGAGGCTGCTGAAACCGTGCAGGGATTATCGGATACGGCTTCTAAGGTGACTGTGACTATCACGGGCTGGGATAGGCAGACTGCCTGATGGCTATTTCTAGTGCTGGTGTTGCTGGTTTGAAACCTGGCGTGGTAGATAGTACCGCTACTCGTCCTTCGTCGCCGTTTGAGGGTCAGATGATTTTCCAGAAAGATACTGACCAACTGCTTGTGTGGAATGGTACGGCGTGGGTTATCCCGAATCAAACAACACAAAACCCAACAGGCTTAGAACTTGTCAAGACGCAAACGATTGGCAGTGCAGTTTCTAGTGTTACCGTTTCTGATGCGTTCTCGGCAACTTATGATAACTATAAGATTGTAATAAGTGGTGGTGCTTCTTCTGCGCAAACATCTATGTCGCTTATCATTGGTGGTTCAACAGGAAGTTATTACGGGACCTACCTATACGCAAACTATTCTGTAGGAACTCCATTGTCTGCAACAATAAATAATCAAGCAAATTTTATTTATGCTGCAGGAGTAGACATCAGCATAATAAACTGCAATATTGAACTTCAAAATCCATTTTTAGCAAAGTTTACAAACATCCAAGCCTTGACGGTAGGTTACGGAAACAATCGTGGTTACGCAATAGGCGAACACGAAGTAGCGACTTCGTACACGGCATTTACCTTGACACCATACACGGGTACTATTACGGGTGGAACTATTCGTGTCTATGGATATAGGAATTCGTAATGGGAATATCTCAGCAAATCGGTGCTAGTTCACTAATCAAACCAGGCGTGATAGACAACACGGCTGCACGTCCTGCATCACCGTTTGAGGGTCAAGTAATTTTTCAGAAGGACACGGACCAGTTGCTTGTGTGGAATGGTACGGCGTGGGTTGTCCCGAATAGTCCTGCACAAAACCCAACTGGGCTGGAACTGGTTACAACAGGTGCCTTATCTAGTACAAGTACAAATTTTGCTGGATGTTTTAGCGCAACCTACGAAAACTACCGAATTGTATGTTCAAAAATTAACATGGTTAACGGTGGGTTTCTTGCTTACAGAATGCTCAACTCCACAACTGCATATACCGCATCAAATTATTTTATGGCATCAGATAATCTAAGTAGTGCGAATAGTGCAGGAACAGATGTTTTGAGCGGGGCAAGTTATAACGGAATGGGCTACA